>Ga0208644_1000207_pt1 | contig 42267 bp, 47 predicted proteins | sample VirMetDEL_Nov_18_FD_184517 | JGI IMG/M metagenome (GOLD analysis project Ga0208644, IMG submission 184517) | Aqueous microbial communities from the Delaware River and Bay under freshwater to marine salinity gradient to study organic matter... | ecosystem: Environmental > Aquatic > Marine >...
TACCAGTCATGTAGGCCAACGTTGCGAATGCTATGAGCATCCGAATGATTGATGTGTCGTCTGTCACTGCGATCCCTAGAAATGCTGCTGCCCCAATTCTCCCTGCTTCTGCCCAGTCTGCACTGCTCATTTCTTGCCCTTCTTCTTTGGCTTTCTCATTTTTGCACGTGCCTTGGCTGCAGCAGCCTTCCCGGCCTTCGTGTATGGATAATGTTTTGATCCTACCTTTGGCATAAAGTTACCACTTCACCTTGTTCGCCCAGTAAGCTGCAGACATCTTGCCTTTCGAGATGTTCTTTGCATGACGGGCCTTGAACGATTTTCGCCTAGCCTTCTCAGATGCAGTCTTTGGGCTCTTGCCAGCCCCAGACACTCCCTGTTGCCCAAACCTGATGAGCTTAACATTATCGCCTTCTTTGGCTAATACGGCGTGAGACTTCTTTGGGTGGCTTGGCGTCCTCTTGGGCTTATTGTAGCCAGAGAACTTTTCGCCTGACCTCTCAACCGTCATGCCCAAACTCTCCGAGGTGTTGCTGGTGTTGGCGTGACGATGAACCCGTATAGCGGCACAGCATTCTCACCCTCCAGACAACGTAGATTGACATGCCATCCAGCCTCTGCCACTGGTGCTTCGATCTCGTTGCCCTCCTCGTCCCAGCTTCCGCCGGTGTAGATCACACCGAGGGTGTCGATGTTACGGAACAGAGGACGTGATTCAGTCTCCGTCACAACTGGGTTCTCCGGATCGGTATTGTCCCAAGCGGTTGGAACCTCCTCGTAGAGGTAGGCCTTAGCCTGTGCCTCATCGTCGAATTTCAGCATTAAATCGGTGTAGTGCATATCGAATGATTGAGTGTCTATTGTTAGGAGGTCAGGGCTTGGAGGTTAGTGTCAGACAAAGCTTCGTTGTAGAGGGCGACACGTTTTATGTGACCGTTCATGCTGTTGGCTCCTGTTCCTCCGCTCCGTGACCCGATGTGCAAGGTGCCGATGTTTGTTGCATCAACCGCTGATGTATTGGTGGCAACCGTGCCACCGTTCAAGCAAACCGCGTGATTTGCTGGGGCCTCTCGTGCTGCAAATTTATACGCTGAGCCAGCCGTTACGGTTCCACCGCTCAAATACACATCGCCTCCACCGGCATAAAACTGGCTGGACACGCCTCCACCAACATTGCGGCCAGCATAGAGGGCAACATCGTTGGAGCCGCTAGGACTGAGGTGTATGACTGTCTCACGGTTTGAAGTCACTGCCGTGCTGATTGCCTCGCCTACAGCGGTAACTTCGTTCCCGATGCCAAACGCCGACAAATCCATAGATAACGACTCTGCCGCTCTCGTCAGTGCGCTAGACCCCGTCCCCGTGTCCACCAGCGAGCTGGCAAAGCTAGATGCCTCAAACTGTGCTCCCCACAGCAAAACCCCTGAGTAGTCATCACCGATGAACGTTGCGAATCGTCCGGATGATAGCGATTCTACCAGAGCAAATATTGGCCCAGCAGAAGCTGTAGCTTCGGCAGTCATAGTTGACGTAATTCGATACCAGCCGTTACCCACAGAGCTGATTGAGCCGCTGCAACCTGAGCCTGTGGCTGATAGCGTTGCTGTGGTCAAATCATAATTAACATATTGGCTTGCAAAACCTCCTGAGCCACCAGCCAACTGCACGTATCTATGCCCAGCAGATTTAATATAAATACTGGTTGTGTAAGCAGAGCCGCTTGTCACCGAAACACTTGGTGGGTAACGGAAATGAGAACCATTCACGCCTGTTGCGTAGCTTTGAATCATCAGGTCCGCTTTCAACTCCCCGTTGGGAGCAATAGCACAGTTATCAGTAACAGCAGCCCTAGAGCTGCTCCAATTCCCAACACTGCTGCCATACCCAATCAGGTTCTGAGTCTGCCCCTCAATGAGAATGCCCATAGATTGCCCATCAGCCGATGGGTCGTATTCAAATCTGGGTTGTCCAGCCGTAGCCACCGATTTGAGCGTGGGGGCATACTGCCTGTGGATGGAGCCAGAGGTTGATTGGTAGTCTAGCAAACTGCCTCCAGTGTTGCGCTGCAACCCATACAGATATACACCTCCGCTGTCTGTGACTGTCGTTGAGCCGTCAGAGTCAGCCACACCTATTCGTAGGTAGCCCACTCTGGCGCTCGTCATCGTCCAACTACATCTATACCAGTCACCAAATTTGGTGACCGTGACGTTGGTGTGATTAGCGTTAGTTGTGCCAGCTCCACCGGCTCCACTGATACTAAACCAAGTCTCATTTAGTGAGCTGTCCGTGTAGACCTCCTGTATGACTATGTAATTTTTCCCGTTTGCTTTCGCATGAAAACTGTAGGTGAACTGGCCTGAGCTTGGCTGGTTTTCGACCAAAACATAACCCGATGTAGTTTGCCCAGAGTCTTGCTCAAACCGCACCGCATTGGTTCCGCCCGTTGGGTCAGCCTGACCAGTTGTTGGGGTTACGTTAACGGCGGTGTAGCCAGTGCCTGTGAGTGCCTCAGAGTTCGTGATGAGGTTCTCCGACGAGAGGTGTTTTTCATTACTCCAGTATGTAACGCTAATCGGCTGAGTCGTCTTGAACCAAACTGAGCCGCTGTATTTAACGTAGTCACCGACTGCGTATGTGATGCTGCCACTGCCTAGGTCTTGAGTGCCAGCGACCGAGACTCGGTAATACTGATTTGCAGTGCCAGAACCATCAGCGAGGGCCGGTGAGTTTGTGGCAGCGCTCCAGTCACCGCTAGAGGCTGTGTCTGCACGACTGAAAGTTGCCCGTGGGTCGATTTTGCCACCGTTGGCAAAGTCAGCTTGGAAGACTGGCCTAGTGGCTGGGAAGTTGTCTGAATATGCCATTGGTGACCTCCCGTTTATTCAGTTGGAGTTTCGGTAGCGTCTGATTCTGGCTCAGTTGCTGGCAGCGATGCTTGATAGGCAGCAATGCACTCAGGCGTCCAGACTGCTGCTGCCACTGCTTTAACTCGCTCGCATTCGCCGCTCACATCGTCAGCGGGTGCGAGGACGTGACGGTGGAAGCTTGCGGCTTTCTCCTCGCCAGTCTCGGTGTCAATGATTGCGTGACGATGCCTGATTTGCAGAGCGCCGTTTTGAGTGACCTCGATGCGGTCAGTGAGCGTAATTTCTTCTAGCATGATGATTTAGTTTTGGTCCGTCCCAGTCTCCGACTGGGGTAAATTGGTTAGGCGGTGGTGAAGTAGGTGACACTGACGTAAATTGTTTCATCGCCACTGAAGTCTGGAGCTGTTGCAACTGCACTGTTACTGGTGTTTTTGTAGAGCCTAAATGACGACTCACCATCCAGTCCGATGATTGAGTATGACCCCATAGAACCAGCAGCATTTAAAACCACGCACGACCCAGCAAAATGGCCAGACAGTTCGTCTAAATCTGCAATCTGAAGCGGAAGCGTGAAATTGATGTAATTACCAACAGGGCTTGAGACTGCGCTGACCCCTAAAGCTCCAGATACAGTGACTTTTCGCCCAACTCGCGTATAACTGAGAGTGTCGCTCGTACCGTTCAGCGTGATTGACCCACTGCTACTAGGCGTCGCTGTGGTCGTGTGGGTTCCCTCCTCATAGTCTGACAGAGTAGACCCAGACCCGAAATCTATGCCTGTTGAGTTGGCGACTAGATTGCCAGTGGCAGAGTCGATTTTCCAAGCAATCGTTGACCCTGTGCCTCTCGCGAAAATCAGGTTGTTGCCGCCGCTGCTGAAATTGGTTCCAACTCGGAACTGGAGAGCGCCGTTTTCGTCGCTAAAATCAACCGCGTGGCCAGTGCCAGAGGAGCCTTTGACCAGATTTAAATTTACGTAGCCACTGCCGCCATCGACGCTCAGACCGCTGCCTAAATTAATTGCCGGAGCTGAACCGATGCCGACCCTTTGGCTGGTGTCAACTGTGATGGCTGGTGTTGCAGATGAGGCATTTTGTCCGTTTGTAAAAAACATCAATTCTTTACCGGAATCGGATGTCACCATCATTGCACTGCGTCCAGACGCTATGTCCCCGATTTTGCCAATGCCTGTCCCGCCTTGTTGGAACTGAACATACGCCGTTGCTGCGTTTGCGTCACCGTCCGTGTCGTTTAGGGTCACCGTAGGTGTTGTCCCGTTGACAACAACGTCCGCCGCATATACGGCACTGGAGCAGTTTACACTCCCAAGCACATCTAGTGCGTGAGTTGACGAGGCTGGAGTGTTAATACCCAGATTGCCGTCAACTTTGTCAGTCACCTCAAGCTTATCAACTGATATGCCCTCAGCCGATTGAAACGCCATCGACCCTAACATGCCGTTGAGCGGAACCTCGTTGGGTGCAGTGCCAACGTCTGGTATCTCGAGGTTGCCTTTAGCGTCTGAGACGCTGGTCACATCGCTGAGGTTGTTACTTTCCTCCAGGTAGGTGCCTGATACCCCAGAGCTGATCTCACTGATGAGATCGGCTTTCGCCATTTTCCTGGTGCCTGCTGTGCTGCCATCAACCGCGATAAAGTCATCGCTATTAAGAGTGGTTGCGGCAGTTGAAATGTCCTTAATTCGTGTGTTGGCCATGGTGGTTAATAATCTGAGTAGTCAGCTACAATGAGGTATTCGTTGGACTCGGTTATAAAGTTGTCACCGTCGTCATGGGTCAGGAAATATTCATCAACAATGACGTCACCATTGGTGGTTGACACAAACCCAAAACCGAGACCGTAACCCGTGTTGTTCATTACACGTCGTAAGCAGTAATCGCCCCAGTGCTAACCACAATCTGCGTCGCTGAACAGCAACGCCAGGTAGAGCCTGCCTGGAGAGATATGTTTGTCAGGGTGCCGGTCAGATTGGGACTGGTGACACTGGACAAGATGGTCGAGGTGTGGGCGAAGATGTAGCTAAAGCTCCCGTTGATCGTCCCTGCTCCGCTCTGGTAGGTCCCAGTGCTTGAGCCAAAGTGGCCATCGTCACCCACTCGGACGGTGCGATATTTATCGTTGTTGTCTACTCCGGTAATTAGTGCTGGCATAGTGTGAGTGGGTGTCAGTCACCCAGGTTAAAAAATTAGTAGGTCATGACTTCCAGCCGGGTTGTTTGGCCCTGCTGGGTGTGAAGTTTCAGAAGCTCATGGTCCAGGGCCCCTCTGGCGTCTGACTCGGCTACCCTGGCTCTGTCGAGTTCTCCGTTGTGTCGCAGATAGTCTGCGTAGGCTCCCCTGATCAGGTAATCAGAGAATATGTTTGGGACACTGACTACGTCCCAGGAGGCAGGTAGTGCGTTTGGGCTGTTGTCTGACCCAGATGCCACAGATGTGTTGGCCGTGTAGAAGTTGCCCTTGGTGTTGTCATACACCTGGTCGCCTGATACGTAGGCTGTGTTCTGGCTGTAGAGTTCCCCTGTAAGTGTCGGGGACACCTTCCTGAACAAAACGTAGACCTGAGTGTGGTTGGCCGAAATTTGAATACCGTTTTCCGAGAGATAGAAAGCCAGACTCTGGACATCTGTGTTGGCCTTGGGAGACTTGTTCCAGACCGTGAAGACTTCTGACATCTCCGTCTGGCCAGCTTGATCAAGGGCTATGTAGTTACCCTCGTCACCTCCGCTCTGGGTGACAGTGCGTTGTTCAGTGGCGCAGGTTTCTGGCCACTTGGCAGCTTCCCAGCCGAACCGAATGCGACGACTGATCAGGTCCCTGACAAGCCTCCACTCGGTGGTTGGCAGAGCGTTAATCTCAATGCCTGCGAGGTTGAGAACCTGGTGCAGGACTTGTTTGTAGTTGAGTGGCTTATGAGCCATACCCTACCTGAATCTTGCCAGTGCCCTGTGACTTCACTCGAAGTTCAGGGTTGTTCTTGGCCATGTATTTTCGGAAATCAGGGTCCTTCCAGATTTCCTTGCCTTCGCGACGGGTCCACTCGTTGTAGACCTTGGAGTCAATCTCCATGGTGGCTCGTCCAAGGCCTTCGACAGATCGTTTGCCGCCTCTGTTTTGCTTGGCGATTTCGGCCTGGCGTTTAATCGCCTCCGCATGGCGTTGGTCGTAGGAGTCGATGTGGCGGTTGGCGAGCTTCTCGCGAACTTGGTCTGTGATGTCTGCCATAAATTTGGTCACCCCGTAGGGAGAGAGGGTTTCCCCTCTCCCCCAGGAGGTGTGTGTTGCGTGACCAGGTGACCCACACCTGGAGTTGTTACCTGAAGTTGATCAATCAACTATCAGGGAAGAGCAGGGCTGAATTGCCCCAACCCGATTGGGTTGCGAACCTGGAGGGCTGCGCGAGCTTCGATCAGGAAGCGATCACCAGCACCTCGGTCCTCGAATTTCTCGACCGTTGGTTGCTTCTGCATACGTAGGTCGATCTTGTCCATGTCGAGCAGGTAGCCACGGCCAGCTTCCTGGCGTGAACCATTTGCGATGTAGTCAGCAGAGCCTGGAGCGTTGAACCCAATGAAGTTGTCAGCGATGACCTCGATGGTTCCGAAGTCGCCCTCGAAGATCGTGGTGGAGTTCGTGACCTTCTTGCTGTCACCGTCGATGTTGAAATTGCGAGCGGTGTAGCCAGCAGTTGCAATCGTGCGGGTAAAGTCCGTGAAGGCACGACGCAGGGTTGCGTCGCAGAACAACTTGTAGTCGCCCATCATGCCAGTGGCGCTCCAGATGGTCTGGAGAAGAGCCTGAATGTCAGACTCAGTGATGGAAGCGGTTGCGGTTCCGATAATCTGACCAGCGGCGGGACGGAAGGCGGCAGGCACCTGGGAGAATGATGCACTTTGACCTCCGATGGACCCGGCACCCTGAGCGGTTAGATTTGCGGTGTCACGTATCCAGACGCCAAGACCACGGGTCAAGTAGGGGTCCGAGCCGTTGTCAACCTGATGGTCTTGATCGCTCAAGCAGGTAGCCTCGATGTCGCGAATCAGCTCAACGCCTTTGACGGAGATGCTGTTTGCGATTTCATCACTCACACCAGCAACAACCGAAACGTCCTGGGCCAGGCGGGAGACCTGAGCAGCACGACGGAAGGTCTGGAGGTAGGTGGAGATGATGGCACGGTTAGCGGCAGCGTTCTGGTAGTCAGAAGAGCTGAGATCGCTTCCGTCAACGGTTCCACCAAGGGCTGCCCCACTATACGTATCGACAGGCCACTCAAGGAAAGTTGCCTGTGGTGTGGTCCCCTTGTTGACAAGGGACATGAATGGGGTGGCTTTCTCGTCCACCCGTGTTAACAAATCAAGCAGGTCCTCGCGTTTTGCGACCTGATCTTTTTCCAATAGCATTGCCATAATTTTTAGCCTTTCAAGAATGCCGCAGTGATGAAGTCTCTGAGACCGTCCTTGGAACCGGTTTGCATGACACGTTTTTTGGCTCTGGCGATTGAGTCCTCGGTTGAAGAGACACTCTTCTGAGCTGAAGGCCTTCCTGGTTGGGGCGTTGGGTCAGGTGTCCTTGTTGGTGCTTTTGCCTGACTTGACTGCTCTTGCTCTAAGTAAAAGCCCACCAGGGCTCTCGCGAGATACAGGTCTACGTCGGGCAGGTGCTTAATTGCAGGGTTCGCCTGCTTTACCTGATCAACCCAAGCCCTTGCAGGGTTTTTGGGGTCCTTCAGCCATGGGTATTTCTCGGCTGCGAACTCAAATGATCGGTGTTCTGCGAGTATCTGTTTCCGTCGCTTAGGTATGTCGCTCTCCCTGGAGAACTCAGCGTTGAGACTGAGGTCTTCTAGCCAGGCTTCGACATCGTCGGGCAGTTCTTGCCCAGTGCGATTGCGAATCTCGTTTTCTACCGAATCTGGGTCCCGCCTGTAGCGACTGAGGGCACGTTTCGCCCACTTTTCCGCTTCCATGGCTTGGTCCTCAAGCCTCTCCAGTGCCTCAATTGTTGAGGCGTCCTTAATGAGGTCTGAAATGCCAGATTGTGACTGTTCCTCTGGCTGTCGCGACTGTTTCTGTAGCTCAAACTGTTTCTCACGCAGTTCTTCGATCTCTCGTTGGAGTTCGTTCTTCTGCCATGTCAGTTTGTCCACTCGCTTTCGCCAGGAGTAGTCACTGTTCGTGTTGCCCTCTGGTTCTCCTTCGCCCTCGTCGGACTGCGGCGTTGAGTCTGCTTCAGGTTCAGGGACAGGAGGTGTTTCCGTTGTCTTTTCGGAGGCAGGTTCTGGAGTTGGACCAAGGCTTCCCTTGATCGCTTCTCTTACTGCATCCATTGCACCAGCATTAGGTAGGGCTTCCTCCGCAGCCTGGTGTGCTGCGGTCATCACTGTTTCTTCAGACATGCTGTTTGGAACGGGTCGCAAGAAACCCTTCACATGGGTCTTTAGGTGCCCAAGGGACCTGGGTGTCAGTCACCCAAAGCGAAAAGTAGAAGTTTCAGTTTTCGCGTCAAGGGGTAGGGTCAGATTCTTTCCCTCCCAGGGCGTCCTGGAAGAGGTTCTCAAACCCGAAATACATGTCCTGAATCATTGCCAGTCGGCCTGCTTGATAGTGCCTCTGAGAGTCGTTCAGGTCTGTTGCAGCCACACTGAAGGCTTCGCCCTTCATGGCTTCATTGAGAATGTAGAGCAAACCCTGTCTGACAGGGTGTTCTTCAGGCATTGTGAAAGCCTGCAATAGTTCATCGGGGTAACCCCCGAACCTGTAATCATCCATTGGGGTTGACTCCTATTCTACCGATCTGTTTGTTCTGCTGCTGCATCATGGACATGTTCAGATTCTGAGAGAAAGCCTGGACCAGTTGTTGGAACTGTTCATCACCCTGTAGCAGTTGCTGGTATTTAGGGTTGGAGGCAATGATCTGCTGCATGAACTGCAACTTGATACCTGCGCTAGGGTCGTTCTCAACGAAGCTGGGCTGGTTACCAAGTGCCATCAGGGCTACCTGGTTATTGACGTCATCAAACATCTTCTTGGTAGCTTCAGCCTCTTCTGTGACAAGCTCTGTGGCCAGGGTTGGGTCGATGACTTGAAGTTTCTTCCTGATCAACTTAGTCCTGTCAACTATGCCCATGGTGTCTTCTGGCAAGACAAACTGTGAGATAGCCTGAAGCTTCTTCTGCACAAACTCGTTGTCCAGCTCTCGGATGTCGAAGTGAAGTGAGAAGTTGTATTTATTAGGGTCCCTTGGAATACCCATGTTGGACCCTGTAACCTGAGCAAAGCGCTCGTCAGAATCAAACTTCTGAGTGAGTTCCCACATCCTGCCAACCACAGATGACATGTGGCGAAGCCATCGATGCACGTAGGCCTGCTGGTTAAGCTGGGTTTCTACAGGAGGTATGACTGCATTGGGCCTGCCGAAATACCGATCTGTCCGAACTGTAATATCGTTGATGAGTTGGAAGGCCAGCTCAGAACCTCGACGAGGTGGCTCCATCCAGGAGATGTCATTAGGGCGTTGCTCCGCTACCTGGACACCAGGGCCCACTTTGATTCTTTGACCATACCTCAAGGGCACCTTGAGTGGAGGGAGTATTTCAAAGCTTGATCTGTCGGTCAGACTGTCAGACTGAACCTTGATCTCGTTCTGCCAGGTCTTGACAATCTCAGAAACACCTCGGCTCTCGATTGGGCTGCGGCGGGTTTTCTCCCTGGTAAAGCATTCAAACGGGTAGGTGTCTCCCGCCTCAGTGACGAGCTTGTGTTCGCCAAAGAGTTCATCGCCCTTGGTGTTCTTCTCTAGGTAAGGAGAGAAGATGGTCAGGTAAATGCCAGGCATCCCACTGTCAGTGGTCCTCCTGGAGTATGCATGAATGATCTCAACCAGGTTGGACTTGTCGTCCATGTGGTCACTGGTTCCAACCACAGGAGAGAGACCGTATTCGTAGCTAGATGCATTTGTGCCAGCAGTCTTCTTGACCTCTTCGCAGAACTTCTTGTCCCACTCTCCTGATGCTGCTTTCTCTTCAATCTCAGCGACCGTATAGAAGTCGCGCCTGAATATAGCTCTAGCACGTTGCCAATCGGTTGTTTCAGGCGGGAACAAGACCTCGTAGTAAGGACGGAGAGCAACAATGCTGGGTTGGTTCCGAGTCATTTCGGGGACCTCAAACACAGTCTTGCCAGTCTCGACAATCTCCCTGATGTGTTTCAGGGCCTTGGTCCTGGTTAAACCTTTGTTACCAGCCACCAAGAGGTCAGCCAGGTATTCTTGTTCGTTTTGCAGTGCAGCGGTTAGAGCGTCAATACTAGGCGGGTTGTCGGCCCCTAGATAGCCGGTGAGTGTTTTGAGGTTGATCTCGCGGGGCACCTGGGCATAGCAACGCTCCCAGGTTACATGAAGGACGCTCCAACCGTATTGCGCTGCATATTCGGAGTGCAGTTCCAGTTCTTCCTCGAAGTCTGGCTGCATCAAAGTCTTTAGCATCCACCTCAGATACAGGCCTACTGCACCAGATGTCTTAACATCACTGCTTTCGATGCCGTCTACGTTAAGGGCTGCCCTGGAGATGCTGGAAGTGCTTAGGTTGACCATGAAGTTGCAGACCTCGTCGGCAAGCCTGATTCGAGTGTCACTAGCCCCTTCCCATGGGAATGGTTGCTGGCCTATGTCTGAGGCATGTTTTTTGCCGTCAGAACTCTGACCGTTCCAGAATGCAAACCGAGTGTTGTCGGCGTCCTTGACCCTGTTGGTCATTCGCCTGTCGGTATGGGCCCTGCGGAAGTCTCTCCGCAATTCAGAAATGTTAGGTTCCGTTGTTGAAACCAGTTTGTCTAAGGTGTGCATTAATAGCTGCCGGGTTGTGTGCTGTATTCCTGGTTCCTGGGGACGTAGATTGGGTCCATGAGTATGCCGTATCTCAGACAGTCAACAGGGTCCTTACTGGCCCCCTTGTCTCCGTCGGCATTGGTCCAGGTTCTCAAAGAGTAGATTAGGTTTTTACACACCTCCGACACGTAGAGTTTCGGCTCGTTTAGAACCGATACTTCCTCGCTCAAGTTATAGGAAAACAAATTGTTGACAAGGGCGCAGCTCTCGTCGATGTGCGTCATTGGGGCAGCCGTAAACAGCAAGCCTTCCTTGGTGACTTCACCTCCTGCTCCCCTTTCAGGTTGAGCCAGTAAATCAATCAAGCTTTGGTTATGCTCTCTCTGACTCAAGACCGCAGTTCTGCCTGCCCTGGGGTCAATGAACCTCTCCTGTATACCACCATCTGTTCTCTCCAGTTCTCTGATCAGGGTCTTATACTGCTGCAAATTCCTACCACAGTCTGCGGTCTGTGCCGGGCCCTTCTTACCGTCCATCTTCGCAGATGGTAGAGCCCACTCGCCATGGTTATCAAAGTCAGGCCACTCACGATAAACAAACACGCGACCAAGGTCGTCAACGCGAAGCCAAAGCATAAACCAATTGCGGTCCCCAGGCGTTGGGTCCACCACCATATAGTTTGTTCCACTCTTTGGAACCTGGTCTGCCTTGACAATATTCCTGTCTGTAAATCTGGGGAACTTGCCAACAATAGGGTTGGAAACATAGCCGTATGCCCTGATCTCAATTTCCTCCCTGGTCCTACCCTGGAGGGTTTTCTCCATGGCGTCGAAGGGTGAGTAGGGGTTGAACTCGCTGAAGAACCAAAATATCTGTCCATTGCCTTGTCTTGTCCTAGCCTTGTATGGCATGTGCCCCTTGGGCACCCCTGGTATGGTTGAAGGCGCTTTAGGGTCTATCAGCTTCCCAGGTTTAGTCTCCTCGATAATAGCGCCCTCGCAGGCGTCTTTAACGGTTGGTGTGTAACCCTCGATAGGAGTGAAAGTGATGATCATCTTCCCCCTCCTGGACACCAGCCTGTATTTCAAAGTTTGAACCCAGGCCAGTGGCACTAGCTCGTCCATCCAGATGAGGTCTAACTCTGTCCCTTCCAATGTGCCCAAGTCCTGAGTGTAATTTTTGAACCAGGCCTGGCTGTGGTTAACCCCCACAAAGGTCCTGTTGGAAAAACCGTTCTTCTGACTGAAGGCAATGTTCTGAACAGACCTCACGTTCCTCCTCTGAGCCTTCCATTGCTGTGGCAAATAAGCATTCAGGTAGGGTTGCTGAACCTGGATGCTGGAGTCATTAGAACTATGACAACACCAGACCGCATATTTAGGGTTGTTCACCATCGCTCTAATAACCCTAGAAGCCATGTATCTAGACTTCCCTGCCCTGTTGCCACCAAAGATGTAGATCACGTCTACAGTGGGGTCTTCCAGGGCTTTGTCCACGTCCTTCCAGTGGTCAAAGATGCCCTCAGTGTTGTGGTGGTCAGCCCCATAGAGATAAGGGTCAGCCTCCTCTAACCTGATCAATTCCTCCCTCTTGTTGTAGAACTCTTCCAGGGTGCCCTGGGCAGCCATAGCCATTGCCTCTGACTGAGTGGGAACCGGGTAGATAGGGTGTTTAGTCCACTTCATGTCACCACCTGCTCAACTGTCTTGGCCTTCCCTTGCAATACATCCTCTTGCCCCCTGGTTCGCACCAGACAGGCACCTGAAGGCCTTTCTGGAACCATCGGGCATCACTGACATGGACCAGCCCTAGATCGGTCTCTATGAGCCTGCTGTTAAGAGGGTGGCCTAGGACCTTACCTACCTTACTCTCCCTGCCTGCCTTCCATCGGAGGTCAGGGGACTCTAGCATGGTCCTACGTTTAGCCGGTTTGCCTCTGGTGCGTTTCTTGGGTTGGTTGTCCTGGTCTTCCATGGTCAGTCCTTTGCCATTGCTTCATCAAACCTGTCCCAACAGTAGGAGCAAAGGACCTCCCAAGGGGCATCAGCAGGCTTCTGAATGAGCCAACCATCAGCCTCGGCTGCCAGGTAGGTTTCAGAGTCTCCACAGGAGTTACATGAGATGTGTTTATGGTCTTTCATAACAGGTCTGTCTTGACACCTAAGCGGAACGCTTAGCTGTCAAAAAGTGGTGCCCAAGGGGGGGCCTTTTGTCATTTGCTGTGGTTGGGGAGATGCGTTTCCATATCGCTAGTCCTGGGAGATTACTGACCCCCCCGCCCCCTTGCTGGGCCCATTCTTCGCACAATATCACTTATGTTCCAATTGTATCAGGGGTTGTTTTCTTCCTTTACTACCTCTGCATCAATGACTTCTTCATCCTTCCTGGCATTGGCAATGAGTTGTTTGAGTGCTAACGCATCAATGGTGGTTGATGTATGAGCCACAATGGCACTGGGTAAGCCCTGAACCTGGACCTCTTTGTCGGTCAAGATGCCGATGGCGACGGGTAACTTATCAGCCTTCACCTCATTGGCCTCTACTGCCTCTTTGAACTTGGTCAAGCACAGGTCCCTTGTCTGTCTAAGATTGTTGATCAGAGCCTCTTGAGAATGAGCAGGCAGGTTCTCCTTGCTACTGATACCCTGGACGGTCTGCTGACCTATTCCGAATATCTTAGCTATGCTTTCATGCCCTACACCCTCTCTTATTGCCCTCACGATACAGTCGTATCGTTTCGGGTCCTTAGCCTTGATCTGGGTCCCGTCATAGTTCCTGAGACCCTGGTCAGGCATTCGTTGATTGAACTGAGTCAGGGAGCCTTTAGGCATGGTAGTAAATAGAAAGACGGTTGGAGACTATCGTCTTCCAACCGCCCTCCCAATTATCTGTGTCTAGAGGTCGTCTGTCAAGGGTGACTGACACCTCCAAGTCTATATTTACGTCTGGACAATCGTTCACGGTCCCTTGTTTGTAGGGTTTTCTTTAGGGCTTGACAAGAGGGCTGCCTGTAGCCCCAGCCACCACATGCTGGGCAGTGGACAGGCTCTGGCTTCAGGACGTAGCCCTTACCGTGACAGACGACGCAGGTCATTGGTCAAACCCTATGATGGGTCCCAGGAAGATGCTCTTCAGGGCTGCCATGCCACCGTAGTCTGCGTTGATGCAGAGAAGTAGTAGTTCAGCCTGGTCCAGGACATAGGTTCGCTCACGTTCAAACCCTGGTATTATGTATGGGGCCCAGGTCTTGGGGTCGTTCTCGTCTACCTTGACCACTCCTGACCATGGTCCTGCTATCTGACTCAAGGCATACTTGCCTCGCTCACCTACCGGGCTGTAGATGGCCATCATCATGCGGTTGTTGGGCTCGTCATACCATTGAGCCGTGACTCCTGATTCATGCTTCAGGAGAACTGTTGGTTTCAGCATCATCGCTAGTTCCTTTCTGTTTAGGGTTGGGGTTTCGCCAGGTGTAGCTTGTGGGCATACCTCGCTTTCTGAAGAATCGGTCACAAGCCTTGTCGAGCTTCGTGAAGAAGCCTAACTCGAAATAGTAACCGCCGCCTTCAAAGTCGGCTTGGGGTGTTGGTTCGTTATCCATTGAACGTCTCTCAGGTTCTCTCTGGGGTATAGGTAAACAATGCGACCCTGTATGGGCTCCATGTATTCGGGTTTCTCGACCTCTGATGTGGGCGCTATGCCCACTATGGTGAACGTGTGGTCCTTGCACTCCACCAGGGCTAAAAAGTCCGTCTTATGGGCCTTCAGGTTCGCTATCAGGTTGCCTCCGATTACTGGGGTAGTCTTGATGTCCACTGTCCTGCCATCTGGCAGGGTCACATCGGCTATGCATGGCCCTGAACTGTCCAGGTCTGGCCACAGGTTGAAGGCCTTTGCAAAGGCTAGTTCACCTGCTACCCCATTGGTGTCGGCTGTTTCTCTGGCACCTGGAGACTCGTCCAGGTGCCCCATTTGGTCATTGGTCCTGGTTGGGCCAGTGACTGCTATTCGCTCATGCGCTAAGTGCCTGGCTAGTGCCAGCTCTGATCGGCTCAGTGTTATGGTAATCATGGTCACGTATTCTCCCCAGGGTGTCAGTCACCTTGAGGAAAAGTGTTTCTAAGCCATCGCTGTTGATGATGGTGGCATCTGCCACAACCTCATCGACTGAGGTCTCTGAGATGTGGTTGTCAACCACTCCATTTAGCTCTGGCCTGATAATTCTAATAACCTTGCCACCCTGGGAACGAACCCAGTCAGCCTCGAATGGGAAGCGTAGGTCATCGATGATGACCAGGTCTGCTGCCTGTTCTAAGTTCCTCACACGTTCCTTGAGTTGGTCAATGAACACGGTTCTTCCGAACTTAGCCTTGAGAGACTCTCCCAGGGCCTGCATGACTGGCCTGAGAACCTCTTTAGGGGTCTCGTCCAGGGGCCCGAATATGCGCTCCACATGTTCCTTGATGGGCCTGGCAAAACTGTCCCTGAATGCTATTCCTGGGTGGTGGTTCCTAATGAATGTAGCCGCAGTTGTTTTGCCGCTCCTCTTTTTACCTACTAATGCTATTAGTTCCATGGTCTCCCCTTCTTTGGCTGTTCTTCTTCTCCGAACTCAGCGTCCTCAGTGGCTATCATTGGCAGCGTGAACAGCAACTTGCCTAGCTCATCTACCGTTGTGGCCTGATACGTGACCCTGATGTTCATTCCCTCGATTGATTGATATTTAAGTGTGATTTCCATTTCAGAATGCTGGTTCAGATACTGTGACCTCCTTGTTCAGTGCCTCAAAGACGCCGTTCCATTTAGTCCACTTCAGGCCTACCTTCCCTTCTGGCCCAAACCTGCTCTTCCTAACAATCAGGTTGGTTAGGTCCGGGGCCTGCTCAATGTCTGGCTGATGAAGGAAAGCGACCATGTCGGAGTCTTGCTCAATGGAACCAGACTCTCTCAGGTCTGCCAACCTGGGCTCACTGTCGGGCCCTCTGGTCTCAATCTGCCTGTTGAGCTGCGAGAGGACCAGGAACGGTCTCTGGGTCTCCATGGCTGCACATTTAAGCTGCCTGGAGATGTGCCCTACCTCGTTGACCCGGCTATCAAACCGCTTCCCACTGTGAATGAGCTGGATGTAATCGACGATGAATAGGTCAACACTCTGCTCCTTCACAAGCCTCCTAGCCTGAGCCCTGATAGCTGAAACAGTCAGGCCTACGTTGTCCTCGATGGTAATGGGCAGAGCCATGGCCTTCTTGGTGGCCTCAACCATAACCTCGATACCTCCAGGGACATCTCCTGTCTCCATGTATTGCCTCACATCTAGGCCACTGCTGGCTGAGATGATCTTCCCGGCAATCTGGTTGAAGGGCATCTCAAATGACCAGTAGACGACCCTCTTGCCCTGGAGGGCAGCCTGAACAGCCAGGTAGATAGCAAAGCTCGTCTTACCCCTTCCTGGACGAGCTGCCAGGGTCACCAGCATGTTCTCCTCCATCCTGAACAACCGGTCTACCGATGGCATACCTGTTGGCACCCCTTTGTTTGGTAAACCGTTTGGCCAGGCAGAGCCCATGGTGTCCAGGACCTCTGACCAACCCTGGCTCTGGCTACGCAGAGTCGAGGCATTAGTTGTGACCTCGAAGAACTTCGACTCCATGTCCGACAGGATGTCAGGAGTAGGAACATCTGGGTCATTCACTTTGGTGATACCGTCGTAGTAACGCAGGAAAACCCGCCTGCGAACCTCCATGTCCTTTAACCTCGGAAGCCAGTAGCTGAAGTTGCTGTGAGTAGGTGCCCTGTCTATTGCATCCATTAGCCACATAGGGCCCTCTCCAACCTCTCTGGCTACGTTGACCTCATTAATCTCCAAAGATGCCTCAGAGAGGCTCTCAAGGGCCTTCCAGGCCTTTCTAGTGACCTCATAGTGAAACAGGTCCAATGAAGCGCCTGCATTGACGGCATTCTCATACGCACCCAGTACACAACATCCGATGAAAGCCTTCTCAGCTTTCTCGTCTGCTGGTATCTCCAGGGGGAGAGCCATCACTGACTGTTCTCTGATTTTTTGCTCAGCCAACCAGGTAGCCTTCTTGCTTTCAATGATGTCAGCCATTGGAAGCCTCCCTCCATCTACGCTCCTCCATGGTAGGGCCAGAACCCCTCATAGATTTACCTGCTTGATAGATCAGAGAATAGGCCTCTGATATTCTATTAGTTCTGTTGATTAGTTCTTGATTAGTTCCTTGATTAGTTAGTGTCCCCGAAATGCGACACCTGGTGTCCCTAGAATGAGACACTTCGTGTCCCTCAGATGCGACATTAGGTGTCCCTGAAATGCGACACTTCCGCTGAATTGGCTTACCTGAATCAGTCACTTTGAGAGATCGTTTCCTGCCCTTCCAGGACATGGTCACCCAGCCGTGAGAGACTAGGCTGTTGAGGTGACGGTAGAAACTGTCCTTGGAGATGCCCAGGGCTTGGGCGATGGACCTCTTATTCTCCCAGCAGTCGCCCCTCATAGCAATGAAGCAGTAGATGGAGAGTTCCTGGGGGTTAAACTTCTGCTCAAAGAGCCAGGCTGGAATGAATGGTGTCTTCATTGTCGGCCCTCCCATGCTAACGAGTAGAACTCTCTGTCGTAGTTCTCACTGTCATATCTCAGAGTTGGTTCAAACAGGTCCAAAAGGGACCTTGTGGGAACCGAGCGCATTCTTTTGAGCTTCCTGCGAATGTAGGAGGCCCTGTCCTTCACGGGAGGCATTCCAACTTCGTCGTAGATTTCAGCTATCTCTTCAATACTGTGACCGTCGCACCAGTGGTGAAACACCATGCAGCACTCTTCAGCGTCGCACTTCCGCATGATGCCAAGCCGGGTTAAGGACGATGCTGCCATAGCCTTGCCGTGAACTTTACCGTGGCAGTCAGTGCATAGAGGCACCGTTGCAGTTCCTCCCATAGACTTAGGCACAACATGGTGGTCATGCTCGGATGGTCGTCCGCATTCAGCGCATTCAGGCCTCATTGGTAGCCTCCTGTCCCCTGTCTAGCATGAGTCTCAGGTCTTCATTCTGCTCCTCAAGCTCGTTATTGTCGTGTTCCAGGTCCTCCACCCACATCTCGGAGTCAAATAACTGAAACCTCAATCGCTTGATTTCTGCCTGGGCGTCAGCTAGGGCTGAAACTAGATCAGACACTACCTGCCAGGCTTGTTGGGGTGTTTCTATAGAGATTCTTTTAGCGGTCATTTTCGCAACACTTTCTTTTTTATGATTTCAATTAACTCCTGCCCTGGTTTGCCGCAGGACCTGAGACCCTGGAGGAAGCTCTTAAGCTTTCCAGGGTCCCTTTCCCCTCCATCGATCATGGCTTTGACATAAGCGACGTAGCGGGGGGTCTCTGTTGGGTCATGGCTCACCGTGCAGGGGTATGTCTCTGGCAGCTTGGTGCCTGCTGGGGGGAACCAGACCTCTTTGACCTGGAACCTCCTGGCAAACTCCTGGAGAAACCCAGGTAGCTTGTGGTAGGCATTACGTGCCAGAATTCGCTTCTCAAACTGCATTAAACAGGTTGAGGGTTAATGGTTCGCTTGGGGTGTAACTCGGCCAGACATCCAGCTCCACACAGGAGGTGAGCTTCGTGTAAGCCTCGTCCAGCTCGACGTTGGCCATCTGCATGTCGTAAGGAGAGAACCTGTAGACGGCAGCCGTGTAGGGTGCCTCCGTCTCAACCACTGCCCACAGCCAGTCGGTGATCGGGTAACCTGCCTTCTGGCAGATGCGCTGGTAGTTAGCCTGCTGCCAGTGATACTTCAGCCTCCTGGAGGTGTAGGTAAACTCCTTGGGGCTACTGCCGCCCTTCCTGGTCGTCTTAATATCAATGACCCGACGCTCTCTGCCTGCACTAAGCAAGCAGTCGATTCGGCACTTCACATCGATACCCTTAACCAAGCTCTTTGCGAATACACTAACCTCGGTCTGACCTCCTTCGATGCTTTCGCCAACCCGTGGCAGAGCCATCAGGTTGTCGTGCATCGATTGAATGGCGACGAGGTCTTCCTCCTTAATGATGGTAATGTCCTTTTCAGCCTGTCGGGCCCACCATTCTTTGGACGCTTTTTTCCTGCGGTCAGCAAACTCATCAGGGCAAACCGCGACCTCAGCATCCCACCGATCACGCTCCAGGGCATACATGTGGTAGAGGCGGCCAGTCTTCATCGACTCAGTGTCGAAGCCCCTGACCTTCCCTGACATGTTTTGGTGGAACTCATACGGGTTGGAGATGCGTTTAAGGTCCGAGGTGGAAAGGGCTGAGTCTGCCCGGTAGACAGACTCAGCTACACCATTGAACAAGCCTTCTGAGAACTCAGAACGGAATTTCATCAACGGTCACCTCGGTTGGTTGTTTAGGGGTGTCAGTCACCTTGGACGCAGCCATGTCATCAGAGGCCAGGATGTCCTCCTTGGCCCATGATGGGACCTTGTCCCAGTTCTTAGGGTGCTGATCGATGCTGTAGGCCCAGGGCTTGTTGGCGCTTTCAGGGCACTGCAAACCCTTTGGCAGAGCCGAGAGACCAACGATGCGGTCGCTGGTGGTGCCATTGGCGCTCTCTTTGTGCTGAACGTTCGCCAGACAAGGGACACCCAGGAAGTCTTGCAGATCAAACTTCATCAACTCTTCAGCCGTGAATGCTCGACCTAACCACGCCTGGAGGTCCTGACGCAACTTCGCCTTCTGGCTTAAACTTGCGGTGTAGGTCACGCTACGACCCAGTGCCTGGGGGCCGTCTTCCTCCCTGAACACTGCGGTGTGGTCGGGAAACTCAAACGTGAACATCACTCGTTTGCGCTTCTTCACTTCCCCTTTCCACTCACTATCTGCGGTGCCCAGGTCAATGATACTGATGCACCGTGCTACATGGTTGCCCTCTGGAACCAGAGTGCGTTTCTTGTTGGTTTCGGTTGTTCCTACTGTTAGTCCCATTTTTTACCTTTCTGTTTTGGGGTTGTTGTTTTTTGAGTGTGGGTCACTCGGTTTCGCGGTCACCTCGACCGCAAAAGTTGACGGGGTGTCAGTCACCTCAGTTAAGAATTGAATAGCTCACGTTGATCAAACCCGCCTCCTTCTCGGCAAGTTCCTCGAAAGCTGCCCTGGAGAGATCGAGTTCTCTGCCCTTGATAAAGGGCCCTCTGTCGTTCACTCGAACGATGACTTTGTTAGGGCCAAGCTTGACTAGAAGCCTGGTTCCGAATGGCAACGTCTTGTGTGCAGCCGTGTATTCATCGGGGCTGAAGACTTCACCATTGGCAGTCAGCCTGCCTCGGTATTTTTCCCCATACCAGGAAGCCACACATCGCTTGGATGGTGCTGCTTCTTGCAGGACGTAAATGTCCTTGCTAATTTTGATGACCGGCTTGGCCTCTGGTTGTTTGCAGCCGGTCAGGGCTGCGACGCTTAGTATAATTGTAATTAGGTTTCTCATTCGGTTACTTCTTAATCTGACGTTGTTGCAGTAACTCCTCCAATTGCTTCAGATCACAGCATTGGAGAAGGGTGAGCAGGTCGTCTGCTCTCAGGAACGTCACCCAGGGTCTGTTATTCGACTTCCAGGTGACCACAGGTAGTTCGTAGGGCTTTGCCTCCCCTACAACCTGGGCGAGCCAATCTCGCACCAGGCATCTCTCAGCGTTCTTGACTTCCCACCTGACCGGCAGGGCTTCGCAAGTCACATCAGGTGACTCACAGCCTGTCTGGCTCTGGTGGAAGCCTGTCCTGGTTGACTCGTAGCCAAACTCGGCCAGTTTCTTTACCCAGGCTCTCTCTCCCCTGGCTCCCTTTTGCTTGCTGTTTGTCATGCGACTTTGCAGCCATGCTCCTCCAGGACAGAGGGCTTGCTCCTGGTTATGCAGCAGTAGCCTGCCTTCTCTGCCACGTAGTTTGTCAGCATCGATTTCTCATTCATTCGTTGAGCGTCGAGCTGGCACCACACTAGGTGGCTTACGTGACCGTATTGGGACGGCATCATTGCTGTTTTTGAATACCAGTGGGTTACCTGTTTAGGTATCGGTTTTGGGGCTATCGGTGATAGACTCATGTTTCCTTTCTATGGGTTTGGTTGCTTTTGGTTTTGGCTAGGGGTGACTGACACCCGGTAGCTCAAATTGTGAATAACTTTTTCTTGGCAATGGGTGTCAGTCAGTAAAATAGACAATCTATGGCTAATTCCAGACACCCTCACAAACGTTGTATCTCTTGCTGGGTTGACAAGGACCTTTTCCTTGGCTGGCAGAAAGAGTGCGAGAAGCTCGGTCAAACTATGACTGAGCGAGTGACAGGCCTTCTGACTCAAGACTACCAAGGACTAACTCGGTCAAGAGTTGGGAAGGCGAAACGTCCAGGTGCTGGCAAAGGGCGATAACACCCTCGGCCACATCGCTCGGCACGTTGAAAACAATTGGTTCTGTCTTTTCCATGTGATTCGGTCTCAACTTTAACATACAGGTAGGACAAATACTGTCCTACCACCCACATCCAGGAGGAACAATTGACCACAATGGCATTGTGGGGGTCAGGGGTTCGACTCCCCTCGGCTCCACCAAATTCTTTATCGGAGGAACCAACCCTTCAACTGTCCACTCAGGACGCCGCTATCATTCGTGAGGTCTGGTCTAACGGCGTGAGCCTTGCCCAGGTCTGGAATGAATGGCGACGGTTGTATCTCGCTTCTCCCCATGGAGTCAAGGCTTGTGTTGAATTATTTTTAACACACCTCCACGACTCAGGCAGGTCCCCTCAATACTGCAAAGAGTTTGGCTGGGTCCTGCGTAAGCTTGATCTCTTCATGGACACTGAGCGCCCTCTCTGTCAGATCACCACAAAAAGTTGGTGGCGTTCTCTAGATGCAATGAGGGCTGGAAACACTGCTAGAAGGAAGGTCGGAGTGTTCCTGAACTGGTGCCTTGCCCAGGGCTACATCAAGGAACCAATCAACATTCCAGGTAAGCCAAGCTACCCCAAGGGAGACGTCGAGGTCCTGACCAACGACGAGGTTGCCTCGTTAATCAAAACCTGTCCTTCAGATTTACTAGGTCACCTCTGGCTCTGTTTGTGCATGGGTTTAAGAGTCGCTGAAGCATCCAGGGTTGAGCATCTCAAAGTCACCGAGACGCACCTGGTGGTCGGGGCCCAGGCTGCCAAGACAAAGACCAGGCGCATCCTGGACATACCTGAACACCATGGACACTACACCCAGTTGATCAGGCCTCAGACCAACATCAGGAAACGAATGGAAGCTCTCAGGCTGAAGGCTGGCCTTGCTCGATGGCCAAGGAACTGCATGAGGCACACCGCAGCCTCACATTGGTTGAACAAGCTACAGTCAGCCGAGGCTGCCGCACTTCACCTGGGCAACTCCCCTGTCATGTTGCATCGGCATTACAAGGCCCTGGTAACCCGGCAGGAGTCTAATGAATTCTTTGACCTCTGGGTTGGGTTCTAGATGGTTCCATTTAAAAACCTGGAGAGAGCCACCCTGGACAGGTGTCAGTCACCAGGGTAGGCTGTTTCGGTGAAACGCTACAAATTAAAGCTCGGACTGGAGAATGATAGCGTCAAACTCCACGGCATCGGCTCTCAAATCAGGGCTGCCGCGACATTGATGCAAAAAGCATCTGTTCGAGGAGACGAGGTGGTTCCAGAGATGGTGGTAAATGGTCAGGACGTTTTCCCTCTCATTTTCAACAGAAAGTCAAACCCCGCTTCAGACATGGAGGTTTGTCCATGTGAAGGCCTAACCTGGTGCCCATCTGATGAGCCAGCACACGCAGGCGCAGCCTTGACTCATTTTTCATGGTCAGATCAATGGAAGAAAAGGTGCGAAGAAAAGCTCCAAAGCATAGGCAACCCTACCGTTGTATTATCACTGAGAGAGACTGATAAGATAGATGCAGGTGAAATGGTTCTGCCTACCGTTGTCTATCAAAATTTAATTAACACAGCAGAGGAACCAGTCCTAGTCCTGGCTGATTCTAACTGGTCTCTGCCAGACCTGGAAACATTACCGAATTGCAGGACCCTAGAGCGAACGATGAGCCACAGCCTGTTCCCCCTTCATCGAACCAGGCTCCTTGATCGAGGCATCACTTCTAAAGCAGAGCTATTAAATCACACCCTGGAAATGTTTGAAGACATTTACATTTTGGGCACAGCAGAAACAGTATTCTACCCGGTGTGGCACGGAGTGTTATCGGCTGGAATTTTGCTCGCTGAAAATCGACCAAACCAGGTTTGCTTGCAAGACTTCCTAACCGCCAGGGAGAAGCAATTTGTGAGCTACTATTGCAAGCGTGAAACCCACTTCTGGAACTTCTTAGACAAATGATAATTCACTCACAACACCTCGACGTTTGTTACGAGGCACAGCCTGACTGCAAGACCATTCAGATAACGGTTGGTGAATGGTCAGAGAAATATGCTGCATTGCATGGTGGCATCAGAATGATTTGTGCGACCCTGCCGCATGACCTGGTTAACAGGGACCTCTCGGTAAAAGTCGAATGCGACGGCAACATGGAGCTTGGGCAGGTCGTGAGCAGGAGCGCCAGGCATGAGCCTCTAGGCCTGCATGAACACACAGAAGCCCTGAATGAGTGCGAGCAGAGAGCCATAGCAATGCCTGTCAGCCTTCAATGGTTTGCTACTTGGAGGTGTAATTACAAGTGTAGCTACTGTTGGCAAGAGACAGTCAGGGACAGTTACAGGAAAGACAAGCCAGCCAAAAAGTCGCCTGTGGAATGGGCTAGGGCCCTGCTATCATTACAACCTAACGAGGTCTACATCAGTGGCGGCGAGCCTACGACTCTCCCCAACTTCACCAAGATCGTTCAGGCAGTTGGCCTGGTTGTTCCGGTCAATATCACAAGCAATCTCGGTAACTCGTTTGACATCGATGCCTGGGAGAAGGAAGTCAGCCCAGAAGCAATTGACTGTATCACTTTCAGCTTTCACCCAACTCAACAGTCGTTTGAGGAATACTCAAGGAAGCTTCGTCACTTTGTGAGCGTTTACGGCGGAGCTAAGACAGGGTCTGAGCTAGTGATGCACCCTGGGCAGTTGCAATACGAACAACCATTGAGAAACCTGGGCTCTGAGCTTGGGTTGCGAACGCTAAACATCGATGTCTTCCATCAACAGCCAACCATCTACCCAGCCGCACCAGGACAATGCGCGAACAAGAGGCCTGTAAGCAACCCTGCGTTGGCAAGTAAACCAAGACATGCCCCAGGAGACACAGCCCCACACTATTGTGCTGCTGGAATGACTCGCCTGAACATTGACCCGGTTGGTGATGCTTACACCTGCATGTCAGCCATTGATCGAAGCAAAATGTTTGGTAAGCACACCCTGCCTCACTACTCACCAGTGGGCAACATATTCGACGAAGGGTTTACGATGCAGCAGAAGCCAGTGCTGTGCTGGGAGACATTCAGGTGTTCTGGTTGCGATGTTGCCAAAGTCAAAGACTCCTGGGTTGAACACCCACACCCTTACGAACTCCCTTTGCCCCAGTAAATTTCATGAGACACAAAGTATTATTGGTAGGTAGCGGCCCATACATCAGGGAATGGTGGGCGTTGCATAAGGACAAAATTGGAGAAGTGAGCTGCATGAACACTGCCATTGAAGTAGTAGGTGCCAGACATCACAGATGGTATCTGAGTAGCGATTTCATGCACAACAGGCAGTGGACCTTCCAGGGTATGCGGGAGAGAATTGGAGAACACATTCTGGGCTTGAGAATCGTCGCCAGCTTCCTGTCTACCCCTCATTGGTATAACTGCCCCTATGACGGAACCATGTTGTTGAACTCTATCTACGACATTCTGAATAGGGCCACAGTTGGAGAGACTCCGGTGGAGCTAAACCTGATTGGGTGTGATCTCGACTACAGCCAGCCTAAGACACACTTCTACGAAGGAGGGACCCCTGACCCCAAGAGAATACCAGACGATGTGCTGCTGGGTCATATGCACAAGGCGATGAAAGACTTCTCGCCCATGCACAAGATCGTCAACCTGGGGCCCCAGCCATCGTTCCTTCCGTTTGAACCAGGAGACCCTGAGCTGTCATGGAAACATACCTAGTCACATCTGGGACCAGCAGTCATGACAGGTTAAGGACACAGTTCTTTGAACCAAGCTTGAAGCAGTGTGAGCCTGTTGAATGGGTTCACTTCCAGAGGCAAAGCTTGGACCCTGGCAACTTCATGCAGGGGGAGTGGCTTTCCTCTATCAATTGGGCTGCCAGGAACGCCCTCAAGGCCACCAGAATCGCCTCAGAATCAGCTCTGATAGTGCTTGCTGACCTGGACATAGTCTGGCTCCCTGGGGCCTTCACAGAGCTGTCCAGAATAGCCGAGGAAGGTATCTGGGCCATGTGTGAGAATGATCGGTCTGAGATAAACACTGGCCTACTTGTATCTAGGAACACCCGCGAGTTTAGGCGGCTTCTTACGCACATGCTTGAAGAAATGGTAATCAGCCCAGGAAGACACGATCAAGATGCGCTGAGAAAGGTCGCGGCCAGGTCGGTGAGCGTGTTACCTGTAGAGTTTGCCAATACCAAAACAGTCAACCTGGTAGACCCAAGCAAGGCTTTGTGTTTTCACGCAATCTGCACGATGGCTGATGATAATGAGACCAGCGTTGAGAAGAAGGCCAGGCTCTTGGAACCGTGGCTTGACAGGTGTCAGTCACCTATGGCAACTTAGTCGGGCCTGGCCCCAGGGACACGTTGTCCCTGGGACTACCGGGTAATTTAGTTGTGGTTAGGGAACTATAAGCGGTTACCTGCTAGACATACGGAGAAGCCCTCTCACCGGCAGTTGGATACTCAGGTGGGAGGGTTTTTTGTGTCCTAATTGTTTCTCAGCTTCTCCAGGTGGTCCTGGGCTTTCTCTACCGAGCTAAAGACAGGGCCTACTCGCCTGCCCTTGTCAGAGTAAACTCTGACCCCTGCCCTGCTGGATGTCTGCACTGCCCTGAAGCCGTAACCGTCCAGGTAGATGGCTCCACCCCGGTTGTTCAGTTGTCGGGCTGGGGAGAACCTTGCTGACGTTCCTCCTCTATCATTCGGAACGCTTCCTCTATTGCTGCGTCGGTTTCCGAGTCCCGCATCTGCTGCGACATCAGGCGGGATGCTTTTAAGAACATCTCTGCGTCCTGTTTGTTTGATGTAAGCTTGGACACCTGTGAGTTTTCTGGCTTTTTCATATTCTCGTATGTCTCCTTTGAGTTTGTCGGTCTCCCCTTGGGCCAGGTGTTTCTTGAGCAATCGTTCTTTCTGCAAGAATGAGATAATATTCTCGGCATGAGACAACTGACGTGCTGGTCTTCCAGACGGAAAGTAAACATCAAAAGCCTCATCAAAGGAAGACTTAAAGGCACCGATATTTCCGGTCCAACCGTTCTCGTCCCACACATGCTTCTCACCAAACCACACGATGGCTTGGAGGTCGTCTGGGTTCATTCCAAGTTTCCTTGCTGCTTCCCTAAACACAACCTGGGAGACTGCAAAGTCCTGGTTGGTTACTGCCCCTTCACTTTTTGGCTGAATTCTCCATTTCTCACTGTAGGGCTCATGGGTCAGTCTGCGCATCAACCTGGCCGCCCAAACGTCGATAGTTGCCTCAAGAGACGCCCCTCCTAAGTTCATTGCAAACTGAGGTGTCTTGGGAGTGACTTTATCGACCAGCCATTTCTCAGCCATGGCCTTCAATGCTGGAAGACTGTTCTGACCATATTGCTTACCGTTAGCCCTGACTGGTGTCAGGTTGTAATGCTCTATCCAACGCTTGATCATGGCAGCAGGCGTCATTTTGGCAGCCTCGCTTCTGGCGATGATTTTTCTCCTGACCATGGTCTCATAGAGCTTCTTGTCCTTGTTGAGACGATACATCTCGTTGTAGCTCTTAATTTGCCTTTTAAAGTCACCCTTCTGATACCTCTTCATCAACTCTGCTGCGTAGATGAAGTTGTTTTCGACTGGTGTCTTTGCGCTAGTTGCCCCCAGGAGGTGAGTGAACATCTCTGCGCCTTTCCCAAAGACCTGCTTGATAGACTCCCTCATGCGGGAATACCACCCCATGCCGTCTGTGACTCCTGGGTATTGAATCAGGCGGTTGTATTCTTCAACGAACAAATTGGAAAGGGCTTCAATCGCTCCATTGTCAATCAGTTCCTTGATGCGACTCTTCGCTTTCTGAGTGACGTCGTAGTGGACGTTGTCCAGGTCGTAGTATTGGACGTTTCCTCTGGGGCCTCCCTCCCATTGCTGGAAGAACGGTGAATCAAGAATGCCGTAGTCAACAGTTTGAAAGACGGGTTTTCCGTCTTGATCGTAGCCTGTAATGTCAAGCTCGACTGCTCTTGGGTCATTAGCCTTCTGAGAACCCAGGGGCCTGCCCTGATCGTCGGTTCTACTCGGAGAGAACCTCCTACCTGGAACACTCCTGGTAAGCACTCTGCCCTTGGGCTTGTCCAGGACAGTGTTGGTCTCATAGGGCTCTTGGTAAATTACAGGGTCCTCCATTGGGTAGCCCCACTTGCCCCCTGGACCAAAGGCGAACTCTGAATTGTCCTGCACCAGGTGCTTGTCTATGTCAGCGTCAAACTCGGCCTTGGTCTTGTAGAATTTAGGCTCTCCAACGGTGACCTCCCCTTTGACTTTCCCTGAACCCTTACCTGTAGTCTCTATAAGCTTCACCCTGCGCCCTACGAGGCTGTTTAAGGTGGGTTTGGGCCTTGTCTCTATGGTTTTACGCCCACTGAGAATGAGGTCTGCAAAGGGCATGTCAGGCTCACTCTTTATGTTGACACCTGGCAGGTTGTCAGCATCTGCTTTCTTTGGCTTAGTTGCTACCAGGAGGTTCCCTCGCTGGGTGACGTTGCCAAAGTATCGGCTTATCTCTTTGACGTAGGACTTGGCGTTCAGGTTGTTTTGGTAGCCTGCTTTTGTGGGACCACCCTTGCCGCTCCTATTGCCTTCGTAGATCAGGAAGTATGCTTCCCCGTCAAGCTTGATAGCGTCTGCTGCCTGGGCAATGACTTTGTGCCTGTTGCCGGGTTCCTTGATGACGTTGAGAACATTGTTGACAGTAGCAGTGTCAGCCCCTCCGTCAGCAATGGTGTTAGCCACCCGGTCGTTGTGTTCCTTGCTCCGGTTGAATGGGTCAAAGATGTGGTTTTTGACACCACGCCTAGCCAAGAAGTCGGTGGCGTTATCAAACCTGCCACCACCAATGTCTGCGTTAATGGTCCCCCTCTCCCACTTGACCCTGCCGAATGTAGCCGGGGTCTTGTCGCGATTGATAGAGGTCTCAGCAGAGGTGTATTCCTGGCTCTTTGGAGTCTTCCAGAGGTCCCCACGTTTAACACTATACCTGGGCAAGCCTTGCCCAGAGACCTTTGAGTTAATGTCCTCGTTGAGCGCCACGTAGTTGGCCTGTAAACCGTCTCTGAGGGTCTTTTGCTGAACCTGTAACGGTTTACCCTTGGAGTCTTTCGTCTGCTTCCAGAGCTTCAATTTGGGAAGCATCTCATCGTAGAACCCTCTCATGCCCTTGCCGCCCAATCGGAGGTCGTCCCCCTCCAGGAGGGCAGACCTTACTCCCTCGGGCCCTTCCATGTTGTCGAGGGCACGTTTGGTCATCTCTTTGCCGATGTGGTCCTGAAGCTTTTCCTTGGTCATACTGCTATCAATGACCCTGAAAATGTCTTCCTCCGGGACCCTTGCCATCAGTTCGTATTGACCTCCTTCAAGTTCGTTAACTATTAGGCCAGTTATCTTGTCACCCAGGTCATACCTGGCGTTCTGGGTTTCACCGGTCGTCCAAGCGATAGCATCGTAGCCCTCATCAGCAGCAAGCTTGAGCATTCTCTTCATCGAGAACTCAGGCCAGGACTTCTTGAAAGGGGCGTTGGGGGTTCTGCCCATTTCGCTGAGAGCTTCATCAAGTTCGTTTAGCCTATTTATTTTCTGGGAGAGTTGCTTGCCCTCCTGAAGCATTCTTTGATATGTCGCCTCAAACTCAGGTGATACCCTGGCGACATAATCTTCTTCTGTCTTATTTTTTGGCTGAGTGTTCCTGAGCCCCTCTAGAAAAGCCTCAAACTTGCTAAAATTGTCTGCCCACTTCTCGTAAGCTTGTCTTGGGTCTTCAGCGTAAAGTAATTCAGCTTCTCTCAGAAGGCTCTCACGATCTTTTGGGGCATAGCCCATGCTTCTCCCCTCCTGGTGCCAGTCAGACTGAATTTCCTCCAGGAACAGAATCTTCTCACCGTCGGGCCCTATTCGGTCGTTGTGTCGAACGTGGGCAACGATGTTGGCTTCGTCGAAGTGGGAAGAGGAATAGGGGCCGAAGCGAGAATTAGGTTCTTCACTGAAAAGCTTCCGTTCAAGCTCAGTGTATTCTGCGCTCTCCTCTAGGGTGGGGTTTCTTCTGTTAAATATCTCGGTCAGTTGATCGTATCGAGCTTGCAGTTGCTCGCCACCAGGTTGTAGCGTCAGCAACCTCTCGGTGTATGTCCCTGGCTCTGCCCCTGGTTCTGTGTATTGAGAGAACTTGGTGGCAGATTGTTGAGGGTCGTCTGACTCAAGAATTTCAAACCTTCTCTCAAAGTCGTTAGCGACTTTTTCAAACAGAGCCTCTTGAGCAAGTTTCTCGGTTTCAAAAACCATTTGTGCATAAGGCGAAATCAACTCATCAGGTTCATCGGCCTTCGTGATTACAAAGCTTCCTTTCTCCACCCCATAACGCTCGACTGTTTCAGCAGGCAAATCGTCAGCCGATAAAATTTGATAGTCATCAAAATCACGAATGGTTGCCTCCATTTGGTCATACCTTGCATTGATGGCTTCGTCGTAGGTTGGGTAAACGGTGTCGTCAAACAGGTTCCCGCCTTCAGTGTCTCTGATTACATACCCATCCCTGGACGAACTCTGAAACTCGACCTCCGTCACCTCCACCATTTCAATCTGGTTAGCCTTGATGAAGTTCAAGACATCTTCCTTGGTGGTGGTCGGGTTGTCTTTCAGGAAGACGTCCAGGCCAATGTCCTCAAGTTCCTCCTTCTTGACACCAGCCTTGTCCATGGCTTTGAGGAACTGTTGAGAGGTGCCCTTCTTCTGCTGCATTCCCTCGATGGCCTCCTGGGCCTTGGAGAACATGCCGAGGTTGTCTAGCTGTCTTGCTGGGGAAAAACGAATGTCAGCAGTGGTTTCTTTAAACCTTTCGGAAAGTGGTATCAGGTTCCCGTTTTTGTCGTAAGTAGCCGGGTCGGCTAACTTGATTTGAGCGGGGTCAAACACAATGACCTCGTATGGCTTCCCTTCGTTGTCGGTCAGAATTATTCCATCATGACCCTTGTCTACTAGGTCCTGCTTAAACTCTCTAGCAGCATTACTTGCTTGGGTTTTAGTCTTGTAGACTTGGTTGTCCATGGAGCCATAGTCCAAGAACTGCCTTCCAACCACTTTGAACTCGGCAGTGTAAGGGTTCTCCATTTTAACCATGGCATTCACAATTCTAGGCTCGCCACCCGCTTTATTGCGCCCAGCAAAATCTGCATAAACCTCTGCCCCCTGCTTGTTGGGCGTAAGAAAAACACCCCACTGATTGATGGGCGTTTTTGTGCTTCCTCTTTTCTGAATTTTGAAAGAATTAAATGGTTCTCTTTCGATAAATTTACGTCCTTTAAACACCTGGTCTTTTTGCCAAGTCCCGTGATAGAGAGGCCCAAAGTTATACCCGGCTTTGATGGCTGCCTCTTGCACCATTCTCTGAGCAGATTCAGTGTCACCTGAATTAACTGCTTTGGCGTGAGCGTCGTCCATTTCAGGAGAAGACGCCCTGGTAGGGCTGAACATCTGCTTGGCCTTGAGATGGTCAAATGGGCCCATGCCAAACGGTGTCCCGTTGGCACTGGTGTCTCTCAGGGAAGCTATGCGCTCAATGCGGAGGTTTTTGTAAATTCGGTTCCCACTGTTCTTGTCCCAAGCAGTGTAGAGTGGGTTGATGGTTTTGTTGTTCGCCTGGAACAGAGCATTGATGATGTTGTGTTGCTTTGTTGTCAGCCCGGTTGAACCCGGAATGTCGTTGCGATGGTTGTCCAGGTATTTCTTGGCGTCTTCCAAGAAGGCATCAACGTCGTTGTTCCAGGGCTCTAGTTTCTCGGAATCTCTCCATGCATTGACCCTGCCTCTGACGTAGTTCAAATCGATGACTCGAACATTGACGTTCCCGTTGTTAGTGATGAACCACTCATGCGGTATGTAGTCAACCTCAGTAGCAGGTATGTCACCACTGGTCCTGGTGAGAGAGTTGAGCCAGGTGTCGTCACCTAGAGACCTGGTTCCGATACCAAAGTAGTAGGAACGAATTGGTCTACCATCTGCAATAGCTTGGTTGACCTCATCGATGGTTCCCCTGAAGTTCTCCATTAATGGAGCGTCAGAATACTTGGACTGAAGGAACTTGCCTCGATATTCACTTAGGCCTTGTTTGACGTTGCCTGCATTGTCGTATTTCGGCTTGAGAGTGACCTCGTTGACAGATGACTGAGTCAGCTCTGGCTCCAGGGCTTCCTTGACTTCTTTGCGCCTCTGACGAGCCCTCTTTTTCAGCTCTCTTTTGTCCTTAGCTTTTTTCCTGGTGCCCTTCTTGCCTCCACCCTTTGAGCCACCGTCGGAGTCTTGAGGTCCCTTGCCCTTGCTTGGGGGAGTGTCGGGGACATCGTCAAAATACTCTTTGCCAACACCGTCCCAGTTGACCCCATCGTCAGATGAGTCTTTGTTGAGCTTAGTGGTCTTCTCCTTGCCCTGCTCGTAGGCTTTGTATTGCTGGTTTAGGGCTTTCGCATACTTCTTGTAAGACTTAGAGAGTGCGGTATTCGGGTCAATATCGACACCGAATATATTGTCTGAGCTGTCTTTCGGCTTTTTCAGGAAGCCAAGACCGTCCATGCCCTGGCCGCCCTTCATGACGTCAAGCATACTCAGGACCGTCCCCTTAACCTCGGTCACAGCTTGATTGAGCCCAGTCCCTACACTTTGCCCAAACGGTGCTGCTGCCCTCTGAACCGCAGTCTTGAGTTTGCCTAGCTTGGAATTGTTCCTGACGTAGTTGTGGAGACCTTGGTCAGTTGACACTGACATGAAGTTCTCTGAGAACATCTCTCTAACAACCCAGTCTTCTGCTCCGTCTTGGGCGTAGGACCTGTCCAGGTCTCGCACCCTGGCACTGATCTGTTCGTCTGTTGGCTTGCCCACCTGCTCTCCTCTGAGCATCTGCTCGGCGTAGGACCTCTTCAGGTCGTCGAGGTTGTATTCCCTGGCTACCTGGTTGCGAACAGTCCTGGTGTCTACCAAGCCACTGTCCCACATTGCTTCACCAACCTCATGAAGCAGGGTGTCAGAAATCTTCTTTCCATCAGCGTTGACTACGATCTCCTTGGACTGAGCATCATAGAAACCATCAACCCCTCTTCCCTTTGTAATTTTGGCAAACTCTTCGCCTGACAGGACCTTGATGTTTACCCTGCCACGGAGCATCTCAGATGCTGTGGCCAGGTTTTCCAGGGCCCCTCTGGCCGTGTTGCGTAGATCGCCAGATGGCTTATCAACAACCTCCAGGTTGGACATTGTGACAAGCATGTCCATGGCTTCCTGGTTGCCTTCGTGCCGCTGAATAAAGTCATTGATGCTGCCTTCCATTCTGGCTGCATCTCGTTGGCCTGTGATTGTGTCTATAGCACGACCGCCAAGGCCACCCAGACCACCTGTAAGACCTGCCGCAAAGGCTCCAGCCTTAGCACCCTCGGTGCCTTCTGCAAAGCCTCCCAGGGCTGCGCCAGCAGCAGAACCGTAAGCTGCACTTCGACCAACGTCTTTCGCTAAACTAAGTGCCGCATCACCTCCCATTCGGCTTGCTCTGCCTGCTGCTTTTCTTATGCCTTCAGGCAAGACCATGTTCTTGGAGGTCCTCTCCAGGGGGCCCATGTTTGTCGGGAACTCTGGCAACTCGTCGATAGACTTAGTGAGAGCTGAACCGGCTGGTCCGATTCTTTCGGCAGCTTCTAGGGCAACCCTTGGAACCAAGGCTTCAGGGCCAGACTTGATGACACCAAGTGTGGTCGCTAGGTCTTTAGCCTGCTTGTATCTCAGTGGTGCATTTGGGAACTTCTCGCTAATTTTGTCGGCAACCCCACCAACTATTTGGTCGGCTGCAACCATTGCTGTGCCCACCTTTTTGCCCGCAGCCCTCATGGCCTTGCCCTCAAGTCTGGCTAGTTGCTTGCCAGCGCCTTTTCTGACCAACCCTGCGGTTGCACCACCAACCACTGTCCCAATATCGAGACCATAGCTGGCACCCTCTGCCAGGGCTGGGTCAACATCAACGTCATCAGTTTGGAGCCCTTCCAGCATCCCGTAGCCTGCCAGGTGGTCGATGATGTCTTCATCGCCAAGGCGAGCTTTCTCCCGCATAGCTTCCAGCTTCCTGATCTCTCTCCAGCCCCTGAAGCGTTCTCTGGTCAGGGCTTCGTCTCTAGAAACCCTGTCTACACCTTTCAGGGTAAGAATACCTAAGTCGGCTGTGCCCCTCAGAACACCCTCTCCCAGGGAGTTGACTATTCTTTGGAACTCTCCTTCAGCCAGGTTAGCAGCGAATGCTTTGCCACCGTCGTAGAGTTCTTTGAACATGGTCTTGCCAACCTGAATGGCGTCGTCCATTCCAAAGCTCTGCTTCTCCTGGGTCCCTAGCCATTCCTTCCACTGCTCATAGGCCTGGTCAGTGTCACCGGGGACAAACGTCAGGTCATCGAGCCTGGAGGGTGAATCGGTAGGCACAAAGTCCAAGCCAGAATAATCAGAGGCTTGCCCTTCGCTTGGGTTGGTGGGAATGAAGTCAAGTTCAGCAGGGCTTGCCTGGGAACTTGTGTCTGTCCCTGTTGGAATAAAGTCTAGCTCCTGCTTTGCCATGCCGTTAATTGGGTGTTCCTAAAGAGTGTTCAGAAAGTTTGCCGTTCACCATGATGCGCACCTTTTGTCCCTGCTTTACTTCACCCCTATCTCTTGCTTCTCTTGCCTCTTTCATTGTCCCAAATACCGGAGTGGCAGCCAAAGAGAACTCAGGCCCACCTGAGTATTTCTCAGGCAACCCAAACCCATTGCCATACTCAATTACTCTCGCTCGCTCCATATTGGCAGAGTCAACGTATGATCTGGCTGCCTCTCTGGCGGTTTGTAGGAGCTTCATTCTTGTGTCGTCAGTCAAGAACTCCCCAGTAATGGCCTTGTTAGCCTGGTTGACAAATGCCTGCATCAGGCCACCTGCTCCCGCTGCCGCTTTGAACTCACCCTCCCTGACAACTGACTGAGGGTCCAGAGACTTCATGAACGTAAACACAGCAGCAATATCGCCAGCACCTTCGAGCTTGTCAGAGTTAAAGACCACGTTCTCCAAGTTGCTATATTGAGACTGAAGTTGTTTAAACGTCTTCACTGGCTCAGAAGCGTTTAAGCTTTTGAACAGGTCCATTGACGTTTTTGCTTGCTCCTCATTTAGGCCACCTCTTGCCAATGCTGCCTGAAGCTCAAGTTGATGCTTGTTGGTCAGGGCTGTCTCTTGTGCTTCAAGGTATTTCCTGTTGTCATCAATCTTCTGTTGAGCTTGAGTTGCATCAGTGATTTTCTCTGCGGTTGCTAGAGACGCCTGTGGGTCAACGTCAATGCCAACGGCGTCGCTGAAAATCTGCTGCTGCTCCTGGTCTTGGCGTCTGTTGTAATCGCCTACGATAAACTGGGAAGCACCAGCAGGCATAACACCACCCTCTCTTTGGACCTGGCTCAGTGACTGACTCGGTGTCATGCCCTGGCTCATTCCGAACATGAACTTGTCGGAAGCAATACCTTGGTCGATGCCCCTTTGGGCAGTCTGGTTTTGCAATTGAGCCTGCTTAATTCTCGCGTCATACAACTGAAGTGACTTTTTAAGCAGCAGGTTCTCAGACATGCCTTCCAGTTCTTTCAGGCCCATGTCGTCCAGCCTGGTTTCAAACATCTTAGTGAACTCCTTTTCTTGCGGGGTTCCTTTGATGTTGTCTGGCATGAATTCATCAGCAAACGGTGCAAGCTTGGCTCTCAGCTTTCTGCTTTCACCTGCTGATCTGAAAGCCTGGCCTATGCCTTCGCCAAACTTCTCAATGCCCCTGGCCAGGTTCTGGCCTGCTTGACTCACAGCCATTGGCTGCACCATTCCCTGCCCTGAATAACTTTGCTTTGAAAACATGGTGTGTTGATTAAATTTTAGCCCAGTCCTTTGAAACCGCCTTCTGCCCAACCTCCAAACGCACCTCCTGCTGCACCTATTCCTGCGCCGATAAGGGCAGACCTATTGTTTGCGCTTTGAATGGCAGCGTTGTTAGCCGCATTCATGTTAGAGGCATGAACACTTCCCAGATAGGCACTCTCTGGGTTGAAGAGTTGGCCAGGGTTAAACCCTTGACCTTGCCCGGCAATCATTGCTCCCTGGTTCACGTTCACTCCAGGACGCCCTAGAATGGCCATGAAAGGGTCTTGGGCGGTGGCTGCGTTCATGCCAGCGATTTGCTGTGCAAAGGCCTGACGACGTCTCTGGAGTTGCTCTGCTTGCAAGCCTTTGACCAATGCTTCCTGGCCCACATCGACTGCGCCAAAACCCATTCCTCTGGCTGCCTGGGCAGACCTGACCTGTTGCTCCATTTCCCTGGCCAGATCGGGTGGCAAGCTTGCGCCAGCTTGGAGGTCAGACATGGCCTGGCGGTTTAGCTCGCTCATTAGGGCAGCCTGTTCTGGGTTGGCTGCCTTGAATGCTTCAGTGGCCCTGACACCGAGTTCTTCAACGTCTCTGATGTCTCCCTCTCGACCAACACGCCTGCCAGCAACCTCGGCTGCATTGAGCCTTGGGAGAACGTCTGTCTCGTATAGGTCAAGCAAGCCTGGCTCACCGTCTTTTCCTGTGAGAACTTCTCGGAGAACTTGCAGGTCCAGTTGTGCATAGGCTGGGCGGCCAAACTCGTCACTAGACTCAAGCTCAAATAGCTGTGGCGCTACCTCGGCCTGTGCTGCTGTGTTGTCGATGAGTTCTTGCGCTCCATCACGCTTTTCGTATTTAACTGATGTTCCCATTTCTTGTCTTCCTGCGAAAGTAGTGCCAGTCGTGTATTTTTAGGGTGTCCCCAAAGAGCCTGTGCCAGGCTACGTATTTAAGTTTGTAGGGTGCTAGTTCTTGGAACCGTCTGATCTTGTTCCTTCCCGATGCGTAGAACACAAACCAGCAATCTGGTTTCTTGTGCTTAAAGTTAAAGTCATCGAACTTGTCTGCATGTTTCTTCTCTATAGGCCTAGCCATGATGAACGCATCATCACCTGAGTAGACATAGCCATGAATGAGGTAGTTGCCCAGTTGCTGTTCAAACAACTTTCCGTATTCTTTAACCGCATCTGTGATGGGTTTGGGCATCAGGCAAACTTGTATATTGCAGCAGTCGTGTAGATTTCTGGGTGACCGCTGATATTGGCCGCCTGACCAAGCCCATTGGTGTTGCTGTTTGAACACCTAAATTTAATCTCAAGCACTGACTGAGTAGCTAGTGTAAACCTCCCTTTGATAAGCGAATGAACGGGAAGCCTGTCACCGCTATAGCTTCTGCTTGATGTTCCGTTCAGAAGGGTTGCAGCTCCAGTTGTGTCATAGAGCCAGCTCACAAAGTTATTGCAACCATCACCAGGAACTGCTGCTTCAATCATATATGTCCCTGCTTCCAGGGTTACCTGATTGGTGGCTAGTGAGGTAATAATTCCATCTGGGTCATTCGAGGTGTTAAGGTCTCTAACTTGGTCTGACCCTGAAGTGCTGTTGCCGCCACCCGCATTTGTGGCCTTCTGGTCCCAGACATGGGCTACAGACTGAATGGTTGAGTCAGTAGACTTAGCCTCCCATTGAATATTTCCGCTACCGTCAGTGGAGATGTATTTATTCGCCCCATCAGTCACCAGCAAATTGATCGGAACACTAGCAATGCCAGACTGAGAAGCCCACTCAGGGTCTGAGCCATCTCCGTTAGTCTTCAGGAAATAACCGCTGGTCCCTGGGGCTAGGGTAACCAGGTCACCGTTAGAGTCGTAATAAAGAATCTGACCGTGTGTGCCCTGGGCAAGCTTTGTCAGTGCCAGGTTGTGGTCACTGATCTTGCTGTTGATGTCGATGCCAGAAGCCAGCTTCTGAGTTGTGACGGCACCATCTGTGATCTCGGAAGAGTCAACGGTTCCCGCAAGGGTGATACCAGGTGTTCCAAGCAGATTAAGCTTCGAGTAGGTGACCCTCTCACTGGCGCTGAATTGATAGCCAGGCTGGACGTTAAATGTGATAGCCATGTTATGTCAGGGTTGAGTCTTCAGCGGCAGGGACATACCACTTGCTCTCTGTGTCGTGGAGGAAGATGGCGAAGTTGCCTGATGACAGGGTAAACGATGAATCAAACGGGTAGTCTTCCCATGCCGTAGATGTGATGTTCGCATTCATGTTGTATGGCAACTTGTTCACGATGATCTTGATGCCAGCAACTCCCACCGTTGGTGTGGGTAGTGCGTATGTCGTTGTGGAGTTATTGAGAATGCTCACAACGTAATCATTGGTCACTGCATTGGTCTCAACGCTCAATAGGCTATGTAGGAACGTGACTGGGTCAGTGAGCCTGATGGTTGGGTTGCCCCCTTCACCGTCAAAGTTAGTCCACCCTAAACCTGTTGATGACAGGAACCTCTTGATGGTTGCACTGCCAGAGCCGTCGAGCTGAACAAACCCGGCAGTGCCACTCAGTTCATCGATGGAGCGAATGTTACCATCTGCGTAGTTCAGGTGTTCCAGGGAGTCGATGAACTCTGTCCTGGTCACGGTAGTGTTGCCCACAGGGGCATTCACTGAGTCTACCGAAAAGTTCTTGGTTGAGTCTGGCATATCAAAGCATAGCGTGTCGGCCCTCTCGACGTTGACCGTCAGTGGTGCCGGTGGTGATAGAATGAATTCTGATTCGTCCTTCCAGGCCTTGGAACTTGATCTGAAAGTAAGAGCCCCTCTGGTTCACTCGGAGCTTGTGAGTGTAATACTGGTGCAGGTCCAGGACAGTGCCTGTTGAGCCCAGGACGGTTCCTCCCCCTGGTTCTGTTGCGTCGAGAATGACAGAGTAGTCTTCCCTGCCCTCTGTCTCATGGTCATCGTTGATGTTGGTGATCTGCCAGTCATCAACTGCGAAAGTCATATACTTGGTCCTGCTCTGGAACGTGTAGGATGTATCGTCCAGGAGGACTGTCTCTTCCTTCACACCATCAGTGATGGCAGTGACTCTGTATTTTGGGTCCCATGTGGAAATGAACACCTGAGCGTCTTGCAGTCGCCTCCTGTTACCAGAGGCGAAACCGTAACCTCGCGTCAGAACCATGAACTGAATCTCACTGTCTCTAACCATTACCTTCTCGGAACAGATGACCGTGATGTATGGGTCGTCAGCCTTGATAAGCATCGGTGTTGAGCTAGTGAACCTGACACCACAGTCCAATGCTTCAACTGTGTCGGTCCCATGGGTCCAACCACCACTGCTGTAGCCAGCATAGAGGTTGTCTGCTGCATCATCACATGGGTCTGCTGTTACATCTCCCATGTTCCAGACACCGTCAGTATCAGAGGCGCCTGTCCTTGGGTCTTCGACCAGGAAGTCAGTTCCATCGGTGATGTTGTCACCGTCACTCTCGACCAGGGTGTTCTGCCTGGTGCCGTAGACCTCGGTGCCGTCATTGACCTGCACCATGTTTCCGATGGCAGGCTGGCCTACCAGGAGAACGTCACATGAGTAAGCGTTCTGCTCCTGCTTGACCATCTCTGTCTCGCCGTATTCGTAGAGACCTACGACCCCGGTGTAATCGACAAAGAACAGGCTTTCTGTCCCCTGGAAGTCAGCCACAAAGAAATACTTAATCTTGATGGCATCACCCTCGTCGTAGCCTGCCCAGGCCTTGTTTAAGAAGTCGTAGACCAGGACCGCATTGTTCTGTTGAGAACCATCGAGAGGGACACTCAAATAGTATCTGTTCTGCCAGTAGGCACCGCAGGCGGTTTCCTTGGCAATAGACATGTCTATGCGGTCAATGATGGGTTGTATAGGGGTGCTAACTGGCTCAGAAACGCCCTGTAGCTTGTTTTGTTCAGTCTGCCTTAGTGACACCACCCCACGCTGTGAAAGGAACCACAGATCGCTTCCTGTGTTGACTACGGACCTGGGGCCAACCAGGCCAAACTCAGAGGTAACCTGATCAAGGGTGGCATTGGCGCTCCAATCACCAATCAGGTTGCTGACCGCATAGATGCTGGTGGACTTGAATACAACAACCGTTGAATCGTTGAACTTAAACAGCCTCTCTATGTTGTCACTGTCGCCCTGGTTGATCTTGAACGAAGCATAGACAGGGTCATACGACGTATAGTCAAGTATGTCTGAGACCGCGACATGGTCAGCCTTATAACCCAGAGCAGGTTTGTGAGGAACGAGGAGGCGGTTTCCGAAAAAGAGGGTAGACTTTGAGTTTGGTATGTTCTCAGTTCCACCAGCCCCGGATGCCTCCGGTGCCTCGATAAAGCCTTCTTCAAAGTTAGATAGGACCAGGTGGGTATCGTTGTGCCCCCTGGAGAGGATGCACTTATCGAAGGCTTGTGTGAACCAATACACATCCTCCGTATTAGCGTCTTGGTAGAGTGTTGTTGGAACTGTCAGAGGGACAGAACACCGGACTGGCACTGCTGTGTTGCCAGGACGAAGCCGGTAGATAACGATGTTAGTGTTATCGACTGATGAAGCAACTAGAACCCAGTCAACACCGTTAGGGTCGTTCCACACACCTACTCCGTAGACGTCCCCAAAGTTGCCCCTGAGAACACCGTCAAAGTTGATGTCACCCTCGTTCCAGTTGATGGGCCATTCCCAGCTAGACTTAATGTTTGTCCAGCCAACTGGCATGGTGCCCTTTCTGGGCTCTGCTATGCCGAATCGGAAACGTGCGTTCCTGGCGTCTGATACGTAGCCAGGAGGAAGGAGGTGAGGACTGGTCCTCATGTCAACACCGATGAAACCATTGTCCCCATCTGTCAGTGGGACGTCGTCGTTGATTGAATAGTTTCGGTGTTGCCTCATTGATAGAACCCTGCCTTGACCAGGACTTGGTCCAGCAGTTTGTTGCTGTTGTCCCAGGAGAAGGACATGGCCCTCTCACTAGCTCGCAACGCTTTCTCACACCTCCTCGTTTGAAATACTTCTCTCATGCGATCAACCAGAGACTCTTGCTTGGGTTTAGCCCAGAGCCCACCGTTGTCGTAGTGGTCACCAGCAGGGGTCATGACGTAGTCAACCGGGTAACCTATCTCATCGTTGAACCACTCTGAGATTCCCCCAAAGGGAACGCAAATCACGCTCCTACCAGTTGCTGCTGCTTCCTGTTGATGCAGCCCCCAGCCCTCACCATAGGAGGCGCTGACCAGGCAGTCTAGCCCCTCATACCAAGAAGCCAACTGGGCCCTGGTCCAGAACTCTTTCTTCACCAAGACTCGGTCGTCATCGATGTCAATGTCTGGGTCGTCGGGGTGCATTTTAACGAGCAACCTGACGTCCTTGATTCGTTTAGGGAAAGCCTTCTTCCAGGCCTCCAGGACGTCTTTAAAGCCCTTTCTGCAACCTCCAGCAGACGTTCTGCCTGCTGTTCCAAACACAAAGACCTCCTTCTGTATAGGCGGCCTGTAATGGAACACACTGGTGTCAATACCCAGGGGGACTTTGGTCATTGGCTTCTTAACACCCTGGGCGTTCCAGTGACCAATGTTCCAGTTACTGGGTGCCACAATCAGGTCTGCTTGGTTGAGGTTAATGACCCCCTCTTTGTGCAGCCTGGTGGTTTCCCACATGGTGTTATAGACAAGCCTTTTGTTCCCTGTTGGCTTAAAGGACGGACAATGAATGATCATCTCCCAGTCCTCCTGCTGGTGTTTGTTCACCAGGCTCTCGTAGACAACTTTGGGTATCGGACCCTTGCCTCGTTCTACTGTTATCGGGAAGAGTGCAACGTCCCTTCCCAGGTTGGTCATGCCTTCGACTACTCTAAAGCAGTGCAGGCTGTAGCTTGAGTAGCCATCGACTACTCCACGTATCACACACCGTTTTGCCATAAATTGTCATCGGTTCAGCTCGTTAAGAATGGCTTGAACCAGTCGCTCAGTGTTGGCCAGTTTTTGCTGGGTCTTGGCCTCCGTCTTAATTGCTTGAGCTTTGTTGGGGTCTAGCTTGGCTAGTTCTGCCTTGAACTTCTGGGCAGTCAGAATGCCTGACTTGGCAGCTTCCTTCCACTTACGTGAGCGCCAGTGAGCGCCTGCTGTGAGCAGACCTAGTGCTGCTGTGGCTACAGCTCCAGACCAGGGGAATGGAGCAACGTCTCCAGCAACCTGAATGCTGCTTGATATCACTGGTCGAATTGTCCAACCGTTTGTGCTGACCACTTCCATCTGGGCCCCTTCAGGGCTGGTGACGATGTTAGTGGTGGTGACAGGGTCGTAGAGTGCGTTGCCAATAGCCTCTGGCATCTGGCACCCAGACAAGAACCAGGCAGCCGATAGTAGGGCTGCCATTTCAATCGCTTTTTTCATCGTGCTTTTCGCCTTTAATAATTTTGGTCCAGACGACCACACACTTACCCAGCATGTAGCCAGCAGTGGCTAGGGCTATGCCAAGCCTGGCCCAGCCTTCCAGGCCTTCTGTCCAGGACACTGTCCAACCGATTGCCCCAATGCACAGAAATCTGATTGCATCAGTAGCCTCGTTTGCCACCCTTCTTTCCCCCTTTTTTAGTTCCCTTGCTCATTACCACTTCACCTTGTCGGCCCAATACGCTGCACTCATCTTGCCACGGGCGATGTTTTTGGCATGACGAGCTTTGAAGCTGGCTCGCCTAGCTTTCTCCGATGCAGTCTTGGGGTTTTTGCCAGCCCCAGAGACTCCCTTTTGACCAAATCGAATAAGCTTCACCTCATCGCCTGACTTCGCCAAAACAGCATGTGACTTGGTAGGATGCTTGGGTGTTCTCTTAGGCTTGTTGTAGCCAGAAAACTTTTCGCCTGACCTCTCAACCGTCATGCCCAAACTCTCCGGGGGGTCGCTGGGGTTGGTGCAACGAGAAACCCGTATAGAGGCACAGCGTTCTCTTCCTCCAGGCAACGTAGATTCACATGCCATCCCGGCTGCGCCACTGGGGCCTCGATCTGGGTCCCATCAGCATCCCAACTTCCCCCAGTGTAGATGACTCCGAGTGTGTCGATGTTACGGAACAGAGGACGTGATTCAGTCTCCGTCACAACTGGGTTCTCCGGATCGGTATTGTCCCAAGCGGTTGGAACCTCCTCGTAGAGGTAGGCCTTAGCCTGTGCCTCATCGTCGA
>Ga0208644_1000208_pt1 | contig 42265 bp, 67 predicted proteins | sample VirMetDEL_Nov_18_FD_184517 | JGI IMG/M metagenome (GOLD analysis project Ga0208644, IMG submission 184517) | Aqueous microbial communities from the Delaware River and Bay under freshwater to marine salinity gradient to study organic matter... | ecosystem: Environmental > Aquatic > Marine >...
TGGTGTTGCGGCGGAGATACATTGGAACACCACCAGCGCGAGTCACTTGAACTTCGCCGTGATCCATTATTTCCGTACCTGCCACTGCAAAATCAACAGCAGTTTTACCCACCAACACGTTGCCTGATGTGTCGATACGCATACGTTCTGTATTACCACCAGCATGAAAAACTAAGTGAGCAGAATTTAAATCATAACCTAAACAACCTATGCCTGCTCCAGACGTTGAAGCCCCAGCAGTAAGCTGTATTCTTGCTCCGTCATTGGCAGAAGTTCCTTCATTCTGAAATCTTGCAACATCAATGAGACCAGAGCCATTACTTCCTGTTGATCCGTGTAAAATACAACTAGGACTTGTAGTTCCAATACCAACTCTATCATTACCACCATCAACAAATAACATATTAGCGTTGCCATTAGATTCAACTCTAAAGTCTGCATCTATTGAACCTTCGTTAAAGACTGCGTGTCCACCAGCAACTGGTGTAACCACAAATCCGCCATCGTCTTTTATTCTAACTCTCTCTGCTGTAGACCCTCCGCTGGGCTGTGTGAAAAAAGCTATTTCAGAACCAGAAGAGCTGTCATATGTTAAAAATCTAGCTAAGTTTGTTGACCAATCAATCAACATTCCCTCTGAAATACCAGCACCTGCTGCACCATTTATTTCAATAGCTGCACTGGCTGTTAAAAGACCATCCACATCTACCACGTCTAGGTTAGTTGTGCCGTCTACGTCAAGATCACCATTAAAGTCTACATTTCCAGCAACTGTTAGGGTCGTAGCCATATCTACAGCACCATCAATATCTACAACGTCTAAGTTACTTATGCCATCAACATCAATATTTCCACTTACATTTATTGTAGGAGCAACTAGTGTTCCTGTCATTGTATCGCCAGTAATTCTTACGAAACCAGTACCAGTATCTAAAGCAGTCTTTAATTCAGCGTATGTTATTTTCTTAGTCTGTACTGCGGATGTATCAACGACTGCAAAAGCATCAACATCTGCAAGGTTTGCCCCAGTAAGGGCGGTAAGTTCACTTATCTTTTGATCAGCCATATTTTATTCCTATATTAATTATTTAAGCCCTTAGTTCAGACCAATGGATTCTAGTTCCAGATGTTAATTTGTAGTAATGATTAACTGGCACAATAAAACTAAATGCAGACCTTTCGTATTCACCATCATTCGAAGGCCAAGTTGCTATTGTTATATATGAGTTTGTTGCCGTACCAACGTAAATTGCTGGTTCTCCACCACCATCACCACCTCTACAGTTAATTGCTACTTGTATTGGTAATGATGTTGTGTTTTGATACCAAGTATTATTTACACGGTTACTAGTGGAAAATGATTGCCACGTTTGACCCACACCGATAGAGCCAGTACTTATTTGATCTATTGCATTCTTAACTCTTAAAGCAGTCATTGTTTTAGTATTTTCAGTTCCAGCTTCAGCTTCAGATTGAGATGCTATAGCTACTTTTGCTTCAAACGCAGAACCATTAATAATACCAATCGTTACCCAACCACTGTTAGCTTCGTTTCTTATGTAAAGAGTGTTTGTGTCAGTTTCATACCACAGCATATTAGCAAAGGTAGTTGATGGTGCGCTTGTACCTGACGAAAGACTAACTAATGCACCTAAAGCATTATTAATATCCGCTCTCGCATTAGCTGAAGTCTGATTAGCTATGTTCATATCATGTTGTGACATTTAATATCCTACCGTTCCTTTTAATACTGATATTGAAGGTGTTACATTGGGGTTTGAATTAGATAGTGTTGCTCTGAACCTAAAACCACGACCAACAACTTGAGATCCATTTGCGGCTGTATATGAACCCCAAGTTGGAGAACCAGAATTAGGATCATCGTTAGTTGCAGAAACTTCTACTAAAACAAAATTATCGTCGAACCCTACATCAGCGTCTGTCCAATCATCAAAATTCTCAGGCCAAGTATCCCAGTTTTGGGGTATCGCATCCCATAATGTCGTTGATTGGTGCCTAGTAAATACTACTTCTGAAGAAACTGTTGCTGTTCTAGCAGTGGTTAAATCAATGTAATTATTAAACTCATATGTGCCAGACGCACTACTTGAACTAAAACTTGTTAATCTTAATTCATCAGGATCAGCCGTTGTGTAAATAGATGTATTACTTTTAGATCCTGAGAAACTAGGGTTTTCTGTTAGTGTTGTAGACACACCTAAAGATGGTAACTGTGATGCAGTAATAACAAAACTCGTAGCTGTAACACTTTCGTTTCCAGTTTTATCATATGCTTTAATTAAGTATGTTCCAGATAAAGCTGGTAGAGCCGCACTTGTTGCTGGTCTTGCTATTTTTTCTATACCAACAGGATCAAAACTTGAATTTTCCCATGTTGCACCAGACGTTAAAGAATTATGTTTAACTTGATAATAACTTAAATCTAAATCAGCAACAGCAGTCCATTTTAAAAATAGTGTACCTGACGAAATACTAAAACTAAAATTAGTAACATTAGCTGGAGGTGTTGCTTCTGGTAAGAAAACAACGGAAGCTGTTGCATAAGTTCCTTTAACACCTAGTGAGTTTATAGCTCTTGCTCTTACGTTATAAGTTGTACCAGTTGTAGATGCTTCTAAATCAAGTATTTCAAATACACCTAATTTACCAGTTCCTAGAGCTTTATATTCTGTTTCTGATTGCTCTTTATACTCAACTTCTACTTTATCAACTTGTGATGTCTCATTAGCACTTGCTGTTGTTGTCACACTCAAAACATTAACAACGTGTTCATTAACTATTCTCAGTTCTTGACCAAGAGTTACACCTATGTCTGGAACAAAGAAAGGTGAAGGTAGAGTTGTGTTATTAGTTTCAAACGCTGTTTCGTCAGCATCCCAATCAAATATACCAGAGCTTATTTCTTGAAGAACCATATTGCATTGAAGTGACATTTCAGAATCTAACCCAAATGACCAATCAACAACCTCAAATAACTTACCTAAAGAACTATCGTCAGGGTCTTTAAATCCTAATCTTTCGTTTTTAAGCCTAACAATATCACCAACAGTTAACTGTAATGCTCTTAAACCATATACACCAGATACTGATAACTGCTCTCTGTTCCTATACAAAGAAATCTTAGATACCCTTTGTGCTTGAGGGGAGTTTGATATAAAAGGAAAGTTTAATTCTACAGTGTTTTCTTGATTGTTATCTACACCTAAAAATACTGTTGAAGTTATTGCTGGATAATTAGTTGTCTGCCAATTAGTTTGTTCCCCTCTGAAAGTACCTACAATCTTATTAAAACCGTCTCTTCTTGAGTTTCTTGTTTTAATTGATAAAGCAGATACAAGATCATTTTCATCCAAATTAAGAACTGGGCTTGTAAAGGAGGCGGCTTTCATTTTCCACTTACCTTGGCTGTACCACAACATTCCACCCATTGAAGCTAACATTCCAGATATAACTTCTTTTGGCGCTGAATCAGTTGTAAACATACCATTACATTCATATCTTTTTTGTGTTCCACCACCAGAAAGAGTTACGTTTTCATCACATACACTTGTTGCTGTCGTAAATAAACTATTGTCAATTTCATCGTAAGTAGCAATGCCACTATAAACTAAATAGTCAGCTAAACAACGTGCGGAGTTAGCACTATAAGTTCCAGTACTACTTCCAGTTTGAACAACCTTTTTACCTTGTACTAAAGTTGTTACTTGTGGAACTCCGTTTGGAAAAACATCTGCATCAAATTCAAATCTTGTGTATATGTAAGCTATACCACTTGCTTTATGATCAACTCCCCACTGAGAACTCTCTGACGCTAGAGTTGCATCAGCCGCTTGGTTGTCTTCTCCTAAGTGTAATTTAATTCTTACCTTACCAGCATACTTAGTTGGAGAGGACACTTCATATATTGGTAAACCGTTAGAGTCATTTGATGAAGTTGTTAGTGTAAGTTCTTCATCATTTAAATATACTTTTTCTATTTGTTGTACTTGATGTCCAGCTAAAGCAATTAAACTGTGTAAATATTTATTATCGTTAGTTGTTTCTTGATAGAATATAACACCACCAACTTTAACTTTACCATATATAACAGCAGTAGGTTGTGCGGCACCATAGGTATTTACTGTGTAACCCTTTCCTAATCCAGAAGGTTTAGGTACTAGAGCGTTAAGAGCATAGCCTAAAGCTAAATTAGTTACTACTGCTGTTGCAAAAGCAGTCCAAGTAAATCCTGTACCAGCAGTAGTAAATACGGCTGAAATAATTGCCATAACAGTAGCCATTTCTGCTTGAGCTACCGTAGGAATTAGTACACAAGTTAAGAATGTAGTAGCTAATATTATCTTTTTCATTCTACACTCCAAGTAATACACCTATTTACCTCAGCAAATAATAAACCTTTTTCACCAACAAAAGCTGATCTTTTATCTACCTTTACTCCCAGAGAATAACCCAGAACATCACCCTCTGACTTTATAGCAACTATAGATCCAACTTCAGCTAGTAAACACCTACTTAATCTATCATCTAGCCCGTCAATAATATCATTATATATTCCATAACGAGTAATCCTAGCGTAGTTTAGTGCCGCTCCTCTTGGAGTTGAGTAAGATCCAAACCAATCATCTGCAAAACCTACATTACGTTGGGCTTTAACTGCACCATTAACAAACTTAAGACAATCCCATTGACCCCATATAAAACCTTTGTCTTTACAGTCATCAATATATTTTAGTAAGTTATCTTTCCAATTAGTTAGTTTCACTGGCTCGACCCCAACTTAGATCTTTACCTTGTAAGTCATTTAAAAACTCAAACGCTTTATCATTTGGAAATAGTGCTTTTTGACTTTCGTTGTTGTATCTTCTAATAACTGGTTTATCTAAATCTAATAATTTACTTTCTAGAGATAAACTAATTGTAGCTGTGTCTGGACTCTCATCAATGTTCATCTGATCCATGTAACCAACAAACATATCAACAAGAACATTTGATTGTTCTGGATTTTCTAACCCAATATCGATTCCACTTTCGAGCAACATATTAAAAGCAGTTTCAAGTTGTAGTAAATTATTATCAGCATCAATCAAACCAAATTTTATTTTACCAATTCTACCTTGATAAGGAACACTTAATGCTAAACTTAACATATCTGCTGGAATACCACTTAGAGTAAGAGTTGCACCTGCGGCTTGTATTTCAGCAGTTTCCTGTATATTAGAGATCTGCATAAGATTTCCAGTACCTATATAAGTAATTCCATCTATTGTTGTATCACCTAGACCTGTCCAAAAATACAGAGGTTCAGAAAGTATAGTGTTACCTGTAACTGTTGCATTGTCACTATGAGAGGCGGCTGTTGTACTATTAATACCTCTTGTTAAACCTGTTAAAGTTAGATCTGTAATCCCTGTATATGAGATTTGTTCAGACCCTATTGTTACAGTACCGTCAGAAAATAATCCAGCAACTGATTCAACAGTTAGGGTAGTTTGACTTGCATTTATACTAGCAGTTAAAGAAGTTGTAGCTGTACCAATAGTTGTACCAGTTTCAAATAGTAATTCTACAGCAAAGAAAGGCTTTACTTCATCAAACTCAAGGTAAGATAGTATACCTGTAAGATCTCTACTCATACTATTGCCTGTACTGCACCAAAAGTAATACCATAGTTTGAAACATCATTGATACTCCAGTTACTTGTGTTATCATTAAGTCTAAATACACCAACTGTGTTAGAAGTAACTACAGTAGAATTATCAGCTTTTGCTACATTAATGTTAGGCCATATATCTAGTAACACTTGACCACTACTATCACTGTTAGCGTCAGCTAGTACCTTATGTAATGAAGCAGAGGATGCAGAACCTAGTTGTATGTAGTCACCTGCTTTAATCCAAGGAGACTGAGAGGCTGTACACCCATCTATGTTTAATGTATCACCTGTTTGATTAGCACCATTAACTAGAGGTGTTCCTCCAACTGAACCTCTTGGAGTCGCATTATTAGGGTCCCCCAGTAGAAAAGTACCTCTTAATCCCCTTAGACTAACTAACCAAGCAAGCCATACTTCAGCATTGTCTCTTTTCATAGGCGGTAGAGTAACATCAACTTCCCACCTTTGTCCTTGATGAGCAAATACTTGTTGTTTATACGTAAAAGGAGACATAGACATTGCTACCGCATTAACAGCAGTGAATGTAATATCTTGAATACCAGTTACAGTTGGTAAGGTTAGTGGGTAACTTATGCTCATGCGAATGCACTCCCAAATGATCCACCTCTACGTTTAGCATCTAGGACTGCTGACTTAGCACCTTCTGCTATCTGAGGCATAAGAGTTTTTATTTCGTTTCTTACTGTCTGGGCTACACCAGTAGAAACATTAATAGTTTGGTTAACTACAACACTCCCCCCTGATGATTCAACGCCTAGTTTACCGTCAGGTCCTCTCTTAAGAGGAAGTATAGCTTCTGGTCCAGCTTCACCCATAAGTCCAGTGTTACCACCTGACATTGGGAACATAGTAGGAGAGCCAACAACACCACCATTAGCGTAAGGAATTATCTTACCATTGTTAAATGCATTACCGTTAGCGCTAGGGAATACATAACCTGATAAACTTGTTATAGCAGTTTTAGCTTGATTTACTATTTGTTGTACTACAAGTATTCTATATAGCTCTTTTATTACATCTGTAGCCATAGATCTGAAAGCATCAGTTACAGACTTAGTACCATCAATCATAGACATAAATCCAGACTCTAAGAACCCTTCTATTTTCTTCTCAAATTCTGCTCTTTCTTGTTCAAGCTCTAGTAGTTTTTCTTTCTCTTCCCTCTGTTTTCTAGCTAAAAGTAAAAGATTCATCTCTCTAGTCCACTGCATATCTAAATCGTGTATCATACCTTCGCTTAGCTTAGCTTTTCTAGCGGCTTCTATTTTTCTCCATCTCTCTTGTTGTAATATAGCTGTTTCAAGTTCTAGGCTGTCTTGTCCGTAATCTAACTCTATTTCTAGAAGTTTTATTCTATCTTCAGCTTCTTTATTTTGTTTTTCAAAAAGCTCTTGTCTTGGGTCATAACCTTTTGCCATTTGCTCCATGCCACCTTTAAAGGCAAGTTGTTGAGCTAACTTTTGCATAGTCTCAGTAAACTCGATTGTTTCCTGTTCGTATTTTCTTCTTTGCACAAGATCTTGAGCCATTAATATATCAAAGTTATTAGATTGAGCATCTTGTATGTTTTTTTGTTCTATTGAAAGTCTAAAATACTCATTAAAATAAGATTTTTGTAAGTCTATTAAACTATCATAATACAGTTTAGATTTTTTTAAATTATTACTTTCTTCTAATCTTTCTTCTGCTTGTAAAACCTTAGCTCTAAATCTTGCATTCTTACTTTTTTCTAGTCTTTCTTCTTCTGATTTAATTAAAGCATCTGTATTTTTTATTATCTCCTCTGCCATTTCCTCAGAAGAACCTTGATAATATTGACCGTATGGACCAAGATCTGATGGATCAGGAGCCGCCCCTCTTTGTAACTCATTACGTAATTCTTTTAACTCTTCTATCTTTTTAAATATAGCATAATCAGCTTCTTCTGTAAAGCCAGCGTTTAGCATATCTATTTGTAAAGCTAATTCTCCAAACTCTTTACCTAAATCTTTTACAGCTTTTCCATAAGACATTAGTGAGTTTTCAGCTTCTTCCATTTGCTGACGAGTTCTTAAAACCATAGTACCTATGGCAAGACCAATACCAACTATAGCACCTCCAATTCCAGGAATCAATCCAGCTAACTGTGTACCCTGTTGACCGAATGCAACTAAAGCTGAAGTACCTGACTGAACTTGAACAAAGAAGTCACCAACCTGATAACCTACTTGTTGAGAAATCATTCCAAATCTATTTGTTCCACTTTTAGCTTGATTTAAACGATTATTATAAATTGAAAATTCTTTACCGCCTCTTTTTACAGCCTCAGTTAACGCCTTTTGTCTACTTTCGAGGGCATTAGTAGCAATACTATACTGTTGTGCAGTAATTTTACCACTATTATGAGCCTTTTCAAGAGCCTTTTGATCTCTCGTTATAGCCTTAAAAGCTTTTTGAGCCTGTAAAATATCTACTTCTACTGATATTTCAATGTCTTTAAGATCAGCCATTACTATTATTAACCTTCATATATACTTCATCAAGACGTTTTATTGCTTCGACCTCCCAAGTGGAAATTGGCGTAGCAGTTAAATCTCTCCATGCTTTTATTTGTTCATAACTTAAGGGGTTAGCTCCAGAAAAACCAGCAGTCCTACTGTTGCTTAAAGTAACAAAGGCAGACCAGATATGAGACACTAGCGATGGAAATTGGGGTCCATTTAATGCTTGTGGTCTATGTCCAGTCTGCCTTTCAACTTGTTCTAAATGTTCATATTCTGTTGTGCCATTTTGATCAGGAACATTAAGTTTAAAGCTGTGTTCAGCAAACTCAACTAGTTCTTCAATCAGGCTTTCGTAAAATCCAGAGAGGTAGAAACAGCCTCCTCAATCTGATCACGAATCCAAAATACCTCAGAGTAAATCTCCTTTGCTTTATCAACAGAGAACTTAGGTTGTTCCTTGTTGTAAGTAATGTTCCACTCTTTAGTAGCTTTAGCTAACAGCTCAAGAGTTGATTCCTCAAGATCCTCTGCTGTAACATCTACCTTTCTTTTACCTTGGGCTTGTTTTAATCTTCTATTAGTTTGATCAAAAACTGCCTTCTTATACTCTTTAGAATGAGGTGCGTAAACAGTTATACTCATCTCAGACTTATCATCATTAAGTAGTGGGTCTAAAGTAGTTGGATGCACGATTGGTACATTTACAGTATCATTTATAGGTGTTAAATCTTTTAAATCCATGTCGAGTTCCTTTCGGGTTGTAAAGTCGGGTTTTAATTTTAGTTGGGGGAAGGCCAGACCCGACACCGACAATCCCCCACCCTAGCTAGGGATTACGATGTTCTTGTTATTTCCATGTTGCTTGCTTCATCTGTATCATACAGACCAACAAATTCCATACTTACTATTCTACTAGTAGGACCATCTACACCTACATCCGCACTGTTAATCTTACACCGTGGGAATTTGAATGTGTATGGGTTAGAACCAGTTGGATCATTTACAATAACTTGTACTCCAGTTTCTGTTTCGTTTAAGAACCTGTTTATTAAGGCGGCATCTTCAAAGTAAGCAGATATTGTACCTGATACTTCAGCTCTACCAAATTCAAGAGATGGTGCGCTATCACTACCAATAACAAATGTTGGAGCGTATGAGTTTTCTAGTGTAAAGTCTATACCTGTTACAACAGCTACTGATGATGGTGTACCAGTTCCTATAGCACCTATACCGATACTACCACTGTACGCATCAAAAGGAGCATATGTTCCAGAAGCATTTAATGTTTTCTCTGTTTGACTTATTGTCATATCTTTACCTACCATACCAAAAGTAGTTGCTACCATTTGGTTTGGAGCCATAGATATACCAAGAGTAGATACAGTCATACCTGTAAATAATCTTGCCTGATCAATGTCTGCGGCATAATCTTCTATAGAGAAGAACTTAGGTGTTGTACCAACTTTAAGTACATCAGTAGACCAAGTACTTAGCATTGCGGCTTCTAGTAAAGGATCAAAATCACCTCTACGTAGATCAACAGCTATATCTCCGCTTGTTTGTCTGTTACCTTGCCTGTTAACTCTAGGCATACGGTCAGCTTGAATGTCATTTCCTTCCATTATATCTTTAGTTAGATTTAAAGAATGTGATGTGAAAGGTAGTGTAGTAAAGTTACCAGAAGGTGTTGTACCAAAAGTGCTTTCGACTATGTACGACAGACTGGATCTAGAACCCTGTGCAAAGGCCATTTAATATCTCCTATTTATTTGTAAATGTACCATCCGATATTAATCGGAACATAGTACCAAGGACTATCCAAGAAACCTTGCTGGCGTTCAGCGTAATCTATGGATACGATTATTGTCTCGTTAGACGAGTTAGTGAATGATATGTCAGTTGTTGCTTCAAACGATTCTATTATATCATTAGATAAATCATCAGCAACAGAAGGACCGAGTTTTTCGGGTGTGTGTGGGGTAACAGCATATAATCCCTGATACCTTTGCTGTGGGTTTGGACTTCCCATAACAGCAGACCTTCTTAATGTAGGAACAAACTTACTTTGTACATAGCTAGTTCCTACTACAGGAGTAAACGGTACATTTTCATACGCAATAGAAGGGATATTACTTATATTACTAAGCCGAGTTTCTAGAGCCGCCCTTATGTCATTATATATACTAGCCATAGACTACCTCTATATTCTTTATTTGGGCAAAAACACGATGTTTAAGTTCAACAGGATATGCGTGAGGAGCATTATTTCTTAAATACAATGTTCCTATATTAGAAAAATCTTGTATTTTGTTTATATCATCAATTAACTGTTGCATACCAACTGACGCTCTTTCTTGTTTATCAGCTTTAGGTCTTCCGTGAAGAGTATAACCTCTAGGTCTACCTGCTCCAGTATTAAAAGAAAACGAGGTTATATAAGCACCTGATTGAACAAAAGGTTGTGAAAATTTTATTGCTGTATTAGCTATATCATATAGTCTATTCTTTACAATATCCTCTGCTAACTCTGGTATTTTACTTAGTTTCTTTTTAAAAGAGTTATTAACTTTAATTTTACCTTTAATCTTCATTAGCTTACTACATCGCATATGTGGTGAAGTACTACGCCATTAGAATAAGCAGTTACAACATGAACTATGTTTACTTTTTCAGACCCTCTTAATATTTGGTCATCTATTTCAGGAGCGGCACTTATGTTAGGTGCAGGTATAAGGCACTTTCTGTTACCTCTTTCTACTTGATCTAACGTAGGTATAAAACCAACATTATAATTATAGAAGTAACCTACAAAAGAATAGTCTGTAGTTGCCATGTTATCTATAGAACCAGTAGCAGGATTATACGTTCCAGCAGTGGTTCTCTTACGTAGTGTAAGAGTTTCACCAAAGTCGTCTACTAGTTTGGCTAAGTCATAGGCTCTAAAAGACATTTTCTATTCCTTAGTCAAAATCAGATGAGTAATCATTACCGCTATAGCTAGGTGGGTTCTTAAATCTATCTCTTCTAAACGAAGGTGGAACCCTGTTTGTATCTTCTCTTACAGAATCTATAACAGAGATCTCTATACCGCCAGCTTTTACACCAAATCCACCACCAGCTTTCTTACCTTGATATTCTAAGGTTTCAGCTAAACTTGAGTAGTGAGTTGCTAGATCAGAGTAGTCAGCTTTTAAAGCACCATCTAAACTTGTGGTAACTTTACGTGAGTATTTAGCACTAACAACCCTAGCAGACCATGCCGCCGCATAATATATGTTATCACTTGTCTGGCCTAATCCAAATACTATTTCTTCATTCTGTACTTGTTGGTCAGAAGTATCTGTATCACCCAATAACAACCTGACAGAATTAATCCGTTCAGCTTCAGTTGAAGTTCCTAGTTGTTCAGGATTGTAGCTCCAAGCCATTAATCACTCTCCAGATTCCCAAAATTTCGTCGCCAACTTCTTATCAAGCCACGTTGTTTATCTACTACCTTAGACTTCTTACATTTCTTACGTGCAAAGTCAGTTTTACTGGTAGTCTTACTTTCAACTTTCTTGTTTATAGTGTCTACAAGTCCATGTAAACTTTCTATATTAAGAGCTTCTAATCCATCACCTGTATTAATTGTGGTTTCTAATTCAGAGTTATGGTGTAAGAAATTTAATGCGTATAGTTGTAGAACTTTGTTTTCGTCTATACTTAATTCTTTCCATTTGTACTCGTCGTTTTTCTTCCAGTCTCTTCCAGCAGAATTAAACTCTTCTTTTACAAACAGTGGCCTATCAAATTGCATAGGCATTTTTTCATATCGGGTCATATCAATTCCTTTCGGGTTAAAAAGTGAGGGCCACTACAGCCCCCACAGTAGAAATTAAAGTTACTGAACGATAGCGTTAAAGAAGTAACCCAAGTCAGCACCGACCAATTTCATGTCGTATGCCATCTTAACTTGGATGTGTTCAGCTACTTGTTGACGCTTAAGAGCATCATCAGAGAATGACTCAACTGTTATACCTAAGTTGTTAGCCCCTGGAATCGAGTTCCAAGCGAATGTCAAACCTGCGGCTGGTGACATAAGACCAGCACTTGAAGGTGTGTAACATAGAAGAGCGTGTTTACCACCGATGAACGCATTACTTTCAGCAACACCTTCAGCAGAAGAGTTTTTCACGGCTTCCATTACGTAGAAGTTTTCCACACCAAAGATTTCTGCTAGTTTAGAATCTACTATTAGTGCAGGGTTAGATACTGTTGATCCACCATTCAAACGTGCTAAGATGTCTGGATGGTTAACTAACTTGTCTCTAACTTCTTTACCAACAACCATTGTGTTTGGTTTGAACCCACCAGAAGTGAGCATCATAGTACGGCTACCTAAAGTAACATCAGCAATAGGTGTTGAGTTAGTATAGTCGTTCCAGTAAACTGGAGTACCAGCACCGTTAGCGGCACCAGACACACTAGTTGTCCAAACAGCGTTAGCAAAGAATGTAGATGCGAATTGCTCTTCTCTATGTATCATAAGACGCATAGCTAGAGTTTCTGCACCAGCGGCTCTTACTTCCAACATTGAGTCTTCGTTAGCTAATGTTTGCTCATCGAAGTCCATACCTAGACCGTAAACGTCTGCATAGTATGAAGAGTTTGAAAGTGACATACCGATTCTGTTTACTTCGGTACGTGGAGCTAGTTTCTGAACATCACCTGTACGATTCATATTCGCACGGTCATATTCATAGTATTTGTCTGATTGACGAGCAACGCCAACGACAGGGAAAACCTTATCAGCAACAAAGTTTTCATTTGATTGTACATAAGCGAGCGTTAAGTTGCTTAACGGCTGATCAATATGTACCTGAGATGGTGTTAATAGAGGCATTTGTTATTTCCTTTCTAAATGCTATTAAGCAGCGTTACCGCCTTGGATTAGTTCCATAGCAATTATTTGCCCTGCCGCGCCAGCTTCATTAGCGTAGCCCATTACGATGTGTGAACTAGCCGCAGTTTTGGCTAGACCATTAGCGTCAGTACATAGTTTTGCTCCAGCCGCAACTGCAACAGCACCAACTTTTATCATAACCTTACCAGATACGCATACAGTAGCCGCGTTTCCGCTTGTAGGTTCATTTAAAAGAACGCCAAGGCAGTTTTCACCTAGAGTTGATGCACGAGTAACAGTACCTGCACCAAGTTTTACGAATTTAAATTGATCAGATGATAGATCGGCTCCAGCATTGTATGAGCGATTATCACGAGATTGCATTACAGCCATAGTTATTCCCCTTTATAGGATTTATTAATAAGAGCTTTACCTTCATCAGTCTTAGCAACAATAGCGTAAGCCTTGGCGTAGTCTCCTTTTTTCATTTCATTTTCACTCATGTAAGATTTTACAAGAGCGTCTAGTTTATCAGAAGAAGTAGCAAACTCGCCATCTGCATCTGACTTACCAAACTCTTTCATGGATTCTGAAAACGTCTTATCTGCCGCTTTTAGAGCTTCCATTACTGCCTCATCTTCAGCAAAAGATTTTACTAAAGGTTTAGCTACAGCCACATTAAAATGAGGAAGTAGTTCCTCTGCACGTTTAGTCAACTCAATGTCAGCTTTTTCGATCTCAGCATTTTCAAGAGCCTTTAAGATAGGCGCAGGTATATCTGCCTTATTGATCTGTTCCCCTTCGTACTCAACATACTCTGGTTCAACTTTTTTCTCGATTACATCTGACTTAACAATGTAACCTGCTTCTTCAAGCGATTTTGTTAGTCGCTCGTTGTCTGCTTTTAGTGTTTCTACTTCAGCCTCTAGAGGATTTACCTCTGGTGCTTCAGCTTTAGTTGTGTCTTTAGACACCTTTTCGATTTTCTGTTCCATATGTTCTCCATTGGAATTGTCACGCTTGTACAAAGAAACCATTGCTTGTGCATTTGCTGGTCTATCCACCAAAGACAATTCTTCCAGTTCAAGCTGTTTTAAAAGGTTAGGCACTGTAGTCCTCCTTGCTTGCACGACCCCCAATAGAGAAGGCCGCTAGTTCACCAGACTTGACTCTAGCCCAGACATCATCGTCATAGACTTTGAAAGCCACAATCCAGCCCTCACGGTCACTCTGTATGCCAAGGGAATCACCTATTTCTTTAGTGATAGGCATGGAGTGTATAACAGCACCAATTTGACCCCCTTTGTGCATTTCTTTTCCGACACGAACGTGTTCCATAAAGTTGTTTACGGCTTTTACGAGCGTATCAGGTTCAATCACATCGCCCTGACGGTCAACTACAAGTTCACCCTTTTCAGAAACGACTGAGGCCCAACCATAGACTAGACGTTGTTCTTCGTCAGTCTTTAGTATTTGACCTTCTATATTCTTAGTTAAATCAGACACCGATGTGCCTCCTTCCCACATACGACAAGACCAGTATCTAGCAGATGTCTTATCTTTTGCTGTATCGCAGGAATGTCTTGCTCTAAAGTTAGCTCTAGCTTTAGGGTTATCTCTTCTGATCTCCATGTTAGGATCTCCGAATGTAACTCTCTTTACTTTACTTCCACTTTGAACAAACACTTCAAATTTCTTGTTGCCACCTTGAATACGTCTAGGTTTATTTAAAGTTACCTTTTCACCTTGGTATTCAGCTTTAGCAAACTCTTCTTTCATAATCTCTTGTATAATAACTCTTAGTGCTTCCATACGATCTGCTGAAGGTGCTTCCATTTGCATCTCTTCTGGTCTTTCACCGTAGCTTTCTACTTCGTAGTATCTTATGTACTCTTCGTGACTCTTTGCTGGCATAAACACAGCTTGACCATCATACTCGTGTATATGAGTTTCACCATCTAAACCCATGTCCATGCTTCTTGCAATAGCTTCTCTTTGGGTAGTAAATATATCAGTTGCGTACTGACCTTTGCGAAGAGTAGAAACCTTATGACCCACCATCTGACCTGTAGGCTTACCGTCATCATCAATAATCTCAATACGAGCGGCAGGTTCTTCTTTAGTACCTGTAATCTTAACTGGTATGTTAGGTACGTTTCCGTCACTAACTATCTGACGAACAATACCACGCGCTGTTCCACCAGAACTATTCCAAGATACTCTTGATCCTACTTTCATTATTAACTCTCTTTCTTATGTACTCTTAGGTAGTCACCGAAGCTAAATAACCTTTAAATGTTGAAAATACTACAGAGTTATTTGTATCTCCATCTGCCCTAAACCTAACGTCTGAGTTTTTCTTTATTATAATAGATGGGTCAAACTCTATATTAAATGCTCCACCACTAGAAGATGCAGTAAACGAAACTAGTTGCCTAAACACCTTACCTGCTTGTCTTTCTTCTAGATAGAAATCTACAGATGCAGATTGTTTTTTACTTACAGCTCCGTAAGCACCAGTTAGTATATAATAATCCGAAGAACTAAAAGTTGTAGCTGATTTAAATGACTGTTGAAAACCAGCAGGTATATCTATATGTATTTTAGTTACATCACTTGGTATTCCGTTTGAAACTGATGTGTTTTCATATACAACAACCCTACCAACTAATTCAGAACTACCATTATTATAAGCTCTTGATACACGAGCAACTGGTGTTGATAAAGCTACTGGAGTTTGACCATTTAAAGTTACATTCTGTGTAACAAAAGTAAATACACTGTTTACACCTGTTCCAGTTACAGTATGAGACTCTATTGTTATCTCTTCTGTATCTGAAGCTGAAGATGATGATATGTATGCGATGGTGTTGCCAGTTACGTAAGTCTCATTTCCACCTACAGTCCAAACAGTTTCTAAAGCACTGTCAGCTGTAAGATCACCAGACTTACCGAACTTAATTAAAGACTTAGCTTTCTTATCTATTGATATAACATCGCCATAAGTTCTTTGTACTTCACGTTCAGCTTGTACTAGCTTTCCATCAGGTACTTCGTAAGCTCTTCTTCCCCATCCACCAAACATCTTTTCTAATTCCTCAATTTCTTGTTTAGTAGGATCATCAGCTTCTCCCACATCAGGGCTAGGTGTTAATATATCATAAGGTGATAAATTATGTTGTTGGGTTATAGCAGTCGTTTGTAAGACTGGAGTTCCAGTTGTAAAAGATGGAACATTTATTGCTTCATCTTCTATCATGGTACTGTTTGAAACTACAGGTTGTCCTGTCGTGAAACTTACAACTTGTAGACCATGAATCTGATTAAAGACTGCATTATTTACAACAGCATTACCAGTAACTATTATATTACAGCTTAAATCATGTTGCTGAGATATATTAGACGTTGATACAACAACAGGACTAGTTGTAATTCCTGTACACGTTATATTATGTTGTTGCCCAATAGAAGAGGTTGATACTACTGGTGTTCCAGTTACGAACCCCTCAGTGGAAATAAAGTTATCATTTATTAGTACATTACTGTTTTCAGTAAGTATTAAATCGGTATTTTCTTGTAGGACCCTACTTGTCATACTACATGACCTTTATTATGCAGGGTCAGGGATACCGATGGAAAATGACCCTAGTGTAAAAGTGTTACCAGAAGATACGACTTGACTTGCAGTTAAAGCTCCAGTTGCAAGAAGTCTGGAGTTTCCTGTATCTACTATTGAGTAATGAGTTGCTGTTCCGTTACCTGTAACCGAACCATTTGATATAGAAGATGCTACTACCTCTCTACCACCACCTGATCTATCTGAAGGTGCGGCTATACTTAATGAAGTAGAGTTACCTAAACTGTATGTAGATGTTGCTTCAGCATAAGTAGTTGCTTCTTGTGAAGTTATATCTATTCTATTTGCTTCTGTGTCTAAAACAGTAAGTCCGTTGTCAAATACTCTATTTGCTAAACTAGGCATCGTCTTCCTCTGCTATTCCGACTTCTTCCTCTTCTTCCATGACTTTTGCATTTGCATCATATCGAAGTTCAGCAATATTCATAAGATCCTCTATAACTTCTGGGTGATCACTTACATTAATGTCTGCACCATTTAAGTTACGTAGGAAAGAAGCTATTTCTCTTAGATCGTGTGGAGCTACATCACCAGCTACAATAGTTGGCATTAGATTGTAGTCTAGTCCGTTTAACTGCCATAGACGTTCTACAAGCTGTTTATTTAAGACATCGACTATAGATTGTATGTAGCTTTCTAATGCACGTAGGAATAAGTCAGTCTTAGACTTAGACAACGCATAAGAACCAGCAGTATTACCACCAAGCATAAGAAACTCAGATAATACACTTCTTGCTATGTCATGTTGGTATCTTCTTACAACAGGGTCTATATCTATGTTTCGAGATCCGTTAGAAGACATTAATTCAACATCAACTAGCTTTTGACTTGTTGGACTACCATCCTTGTCTGGATATGTATCAGAAGGTAGTATTATGTAACCTTGTTCGTTAAACTTAACATCTCTAAGTATTTGCTTAAGATTATTTACGAATGTTGTTTGACCACTAGAAGCATCTGTAGATAAGTACTCTGCTGGAATACGAGCTACTGGAATACCAGCTAGTTCTCTTTCAATAGCTATAGCCTCAATAGACTGTATATTATTAAGATACTCATAAGAAGTATAAGCGTTCCTAAGTATGGATCTACCAGAAGGATCTCCATTAACAGTAGTAGTTCTATAATAAAGACTCTTAGAAGAAGGAATAAAGTGTGTATTACCACGAAAACCAACATCCTGATATAAACCTTTTACATAACCTGTTTTGTGGTCTACTTCAAATCTGTTAACTGTCCAAGGTGCGCGAGAACATATCTTACGTACACCTAATCTACCATCAGTATATTTAGAGTTCTTCTTACCAGAAGTCTCTTGCGGTCCAATTCTTCTTTTGTATACAACTTCAAACCAAGCAAAGCCATAAGATAGAGAAGATATAGCTTCTGATATATGATCATCTAATGTATGGTCCATATCATTAAATATAGACTCTACAAAATCAGCTTCTCTTTTAGCCGCCTCAGAATCATCTGCTGGCATAACCTTAAGATCAACATCTCTTAGTACTTGTTCTGTTGCATACATGACAGCACCAATCGTACTGTCGTTATCTCTCATTTCACGGTATTTACGTATAGCACGTTTACCACGTAACTCTGGCAGAAATTCATCTGCTCTAATTTGACCATTTGTGGTATTATCACCAGCTACACCAAGATAAGACTTGGCTTTTGTTTCAGAGAGCTTTTCAACCATTTTATTTTAAGCCTTGTGCGTTACTATATGCCAACTTCAACTGGGGCTTGGCGTATCCATTTAATGAAAGGTCCGTTATTGCCCAAACGCAAGCATCAAGACGGTCTGGTGACCCTTTGGACCCTAAAGGTTCCCACTGTACCATCTGATCTTCTAATTCGTTTAATCCCTTAACGTGCTTTACTTTACCTTGCTCATAAAGTGCAGAAACAGGTTCGGCTCTTGCCATCTTGCCTCTTGAAGCGTGTACTAACTTAATTGGGATTGTTTCATCCTCTGTGTGAAGGGTATGTCTTACCATATCTCCACCCTGATTTCTCTCAGCTACAATTCTATCAGCCATATGCTCGTAATAGAGATTTACTGCTTTAGATGCCCATTGTTGAGGTGTGTATCTTCCAGTATGATCTTCTAGTACGTAAGCTACACCGTTTACATCTACTCCTGCAACTACAATACCAGTTAAGTCCGAGTCTGTCTTCGATGTTATAGCTGGGTCAATAGATACGATAACACGGTTTAGGTCAGGTACATCACCCTTTCTAATCTCACATTTAGCTAGTAACTCTCTACTCCACAAAGCCCCAGATGCTTCGTCTAGTATTTCAGCATAGAGTTCCTGTCTACCAAGACGAGTTCCCTCATATGTCTTTTTTACAGCATCTAGAAACGTATCTGCTAAATTAGCTGAGTTATCGTATGTAGACCCTTTAGAGATAACTGTCTTGTCATCTTCTAGTATAGCTCTTAATAACTTTGTTGTCTTAGGTGTTGTTGTTACAAAGAGTTGCGGCCTACGACCTAACCGTAAACCAAACATCATCATATCCCAAGTTTCTTGTGCGTTTCTCCAAGCACATAACTCATCAGCCCAAGCACTGTATGCCTGTGGACCACGTAATCGTTCTGGGTCCTCTGCTGAGAAGAATACAGCTTTAGCCCCATTCTCCCATGTTAAGGTATTATTCGTAGGCGACCAAACAGGATAACCCATTACCTTATTCTTATATGTCTTATCTCCAGCCCAACATACACTTAATAGCCCACTGTCACCCTCAACCATCACGCGACGAACATCACCTTTAGTTGGAGCCACACAATGGACTATTTTATCACCTTTACGTATTCTATGTCTAACCCACTCTGCTCCAGCACGAGTTTTACCCCATCCTCTACCAGCAAGAGCTACCCAAACATTCCAATTACCTTCAGGTTCAAGTTGTTCAGGTCTGGCCCAAAAACTCCAGTTATGTCTTAGTTCCTCTGACTTTTTAGGACCCAGTTGTTTTAATAAGGCTTGTACTTTTTCAGTGGGTAAGTCCCGAAGTACGTCAGCCGTAATTCTTTTCGTCTGCATCATAATCAGAGTTTCCTTGTTCGGGGTCAGAACTCTTACCTAATAATACCATAAGTGAATCTATGGCACTTTCATCTGTGTCAGGGTCAGTATCTTGTTCTACTTCATTTACAGTAGATGTAGGTGACCAACCTCCCTTAGATCTTAAATATAACTCTTGAGATTTAAAGTCACCGTCTAGTGCCTGTTGAACTACAACATCACCAATACGACTTACAATATCAGCTTTCTCTTCCGATATTATACCACCATAAAGTTTATAGAATGTAGTTGTAGAAGCAGGTGCGTACTGATACTTCTGTATCGAACCCATAATATCTTTTACTGGTACTCCACTACGAATACCCTTACGAACCTTGTTCGCTATAACTACACTAAAAGGAAGTGCATCTTTCATTTTTATTACTACCCTATAGTGGAAATAAGAATCCCCTCTTCAGCATGACCACTTCTATTAAATAATATTTGAGTAGATTCGTCATGGTTTAGGGGAAATAGTTTTAAGACTACAATAGATCTTTCGATTATTAAACTTAAGTTATAACTTACGTTATTAACTATATTAATATATATACTATTAGTAAAAAATCTTAAGTATATACTTACGTTGTGTCTCTTACTTATTATATAGCACTATTTTTAAGAATAATATAAGTAAATAATTTAAGTTTTTTTATATGTGTTTGAAAACTAACGATTCTTTTTTTCTAGTGTAGATCTGTGATCATTGGTGGTGTAGTTGACTTAAGTGGGTAGCGCATATTATGACCCTCTAGTAGAAATGTACATTTTAGTTTAAAACAAGGCAAACTAATTTTCTTATGTTGTAGATAGGGGTGAATGCCGCCCCCCACCTCCGAATCACCTAGGAAATCCTAGGGTCCCATAAGTCAAGGGCTATAGTGGAAATAATGGCTATTACGTAGCGTAAAATGACCGTTTTTGGCTGTTTTTACTCGGTTTTGGTGTGGTTTGGTCTAAAACCTGAGAGAATCTCTCGGATAGCGAGTCGGCAACACAATAACACATAAAATCAAGACGCTGTGAGAGCCGTTTTAAAGCCCATACAACCACCGTTTAGACTCTAGGCTATTGAACTACATAAAAAAAGACTCACGCTGTTACACGTGAGCCAGTGAGGAGAAAACAGATTAAAAAGATCAACTAGTTCTTTGGTTCTTTGTATACCTCCAGTTGGATCTTAAAATGGTAGCAGGTCCAGTCCTTGACGTTGGAGTCTACTATTCGATCAAACGCGGACTCAAATTGTTTATGTTCTTCATCGGTTAACCTATCGCCTTTAACTTCTATAATTGCGGTTGGTGTTATTATATCACTGTAATCCATTGACTAGACTCCTTGCCTTATTCTTAGCAGTACCGTGCGCAACGATAGCGACTGATTTTGCTTTGATTGTATTGCCACTACATAACTTGCAACGCTCACAAGTGACTCGCCTGCCTGCCTCTTCACTAGCAGGGCATAAGACTTCATGGCCTTTGATAATGTCTGATAAGCTACTAATGACTCTAAATGTCCTTTCACCTCTAGACCATGCGTTAACGGCATCATTAGCAGAGTCTGCGCTTGTCATAAGTGTTGACGGTGAACAGTTAGACTCGCCGTGAGTATAACCAGTATGGCCCATAGACTCAGACAATAGGGAGTCCCATATGTAAGACGGGCAAGCCATAGGGTCGCCATACGTGCCTAAACGTACCATTTGACCACGACCTAACGCTTGAATCTCTTTATGCCCATTAACGCGCTTATATTGGCCTTTTTTATAGGCTTTGTACTTACCTAGCGGAGCATGAGCTAAAGTAACGTAGCAAGTTCGATCTTTAGCTTGACCCTTGTCTAAATTGGTTGGTTGTCCTCTATGGATACAGTCGCCACATATTGAGCGATCACCACCAGTTCTAGACGCAGTAATAGGGTCAATATCTGATCTGATAATAAAAGTTTGCACCATGTCACCAGTCTTAGAATTGCGCGAACCAGTTTGGATTAAAACCGTAATGTCGAGTCCGTCAATATTCGAAGGACCCTCATAAGCTATAAAAGTTTTAAACGCCATTATTCCGACTCCTCTAAAATCTGTTTAAACTGTTCTAAAACTTTCTTTTTACTACCCTTGAGTCCGAACTCCCTTTTAATAATCTTGTAACAGCTTTGACCTCTGGACAATGTGAGTCCGTGGTTCGCTTCAAGTTCGAGTCCTTTTAACAAGGTCCTATGTCTAAAATTAAGAATGTTTTCTCTACCTGTTATCATTGTCATTATTTTGACTCCTCTAATTTTAATTCAAATGGGAAAAGGTTGTTTAATTCATCAGCGAAAAGACAAACAGTGAATCTATCTCCTTTTGTATTAGTGATTATTAAATGAGTTACAAAAACTGGATTATCTCCGATTTCGTGAGTCTTCCAATCAATACTCTTAACATCATGTAAATTTAAATTATTCATTATTCAGACTCCTTATAATGTGAATAAACTGTATCATTGAATCGCCTCATTATAACCATACTTTGAAAAGCCTTTTCAGCTTCCGACCAAAAATCGGATTTATAAAGTATATCTAAACGCCCTTGAATGTACTCAAAAACCTCCGATAAGTTATTGAATGTGAAACCGTCAAATTCAATCCAGTTTCCAACATTGCTCCAATCTATTGCTTTATTTGTCATTATCTTGACTCCCGAACATGATTAAAAATTGCTGAAACCAAAAATATAAAATGATTAATGGAACAAGCGAACCTAAAACTATGCATATTAAATCAAATAAACTCATTATTTTGACTCCTTTTTGGTTCCGTCTTCATTCCATCCGCAATAGTCCAAGATCCAAGACCTAGCAAAACTTGCGTTCTCTTCAACATTCTCTGGATTAGATAACGGTTTTAATTTCTCGATTATGTCGGACATTACCCAACTATTTGAAAATTCTATTTCTGATTTAATAAAATCTACTATGTGACTCATATCTCTCATTTTTTAACTCCTATTTATTAATTGATTAATTGATTAAATATTAAACCTAGTTTTCTTCTAGGTAGACTCTGCTTCCTTAGTACCCTTGAGAATTGCCGACGTGGAGTCCTGTTCTCGCTTGGTGTGCTTATGCCGCCTAGGTGGTTTATATCGATTCGGTCTAGGTCATCCGCGTACCATTAATAGGCGTTATTTTCAGCATAAATTCAAGACTTTTTTTGCCTATTATATAGTATAAATAAAATGCTCTCAGATCGATTTTAAGCCGATTCTAGGGGGGTAAACGACTCTCGCTTATCATACATCAAAAAAATGATTCCCTGCGATTTGGGCGTGTCAACCCCTAAAATGAGGAACAGAAAAAGAACAAACCGTGAACGAATCATAAACGAAAAACTCGGATAAATTATAAAATGTCAATAGCTAATATTATTAATAAAGAGAACAAAACGTGAACAGATTCCTGGTCCATAAATATAGAACAAAACGTGAACAAAATATCTATTGACTAAAAATAGCGAATCATGGTAAAATGGATTGACGACCTATCGAAAGATTCGAATCAGTTGCATAATTGTCACACATTAAAAAATTCAATTTGTCAAGGTGGTATTTTGACACGTTGCGAATCAGTTGCAAAAATGTCACTGTTGCATTTATGTTACATTGTCACAAAAATATCACTGTTGCAGAATTATCACACTGTGGTAAAAATATCACTGTTGCAGAAATGTCACACTGTTGCATTTATACCCCACCGATGGAAAATGACCCCCCACCAGTGGAAATAGAGAGTCGACCCCCACCAGTGGAAAATGACCCCACCGATGGAAATAAAGAGTCAGACCCCCACCGATGGAAAATGATTTTACTTGACCCCACCGATGGAAAATGTCATAATGATTCGTATAAACTAGAATAAAGGTAAAGACATGAAGAAATTAAGAGAAATTGTAAAAGATGCCTATAAATGTGAAGGATTAATTTATCAGTTTGAGGAGATTGATGCTTCAGATAATTATTTAGGAATTACTTGGAAATCTGATTTAACAATTGAAGAGCAAGTCAATAAAGTTTATAGTGATAAAGGTATTATTGCAGAGGCACTCAATCGTTATGATATTGGTTTGTGTAATCCTGATGATAAAGATTACCGAAAAGAAAATAGACAGATAAAGAAATTCTTAGACAAATATCATCCAAAATGGAGTGAAAAATGAATTGGATAATAGCAGAAGATCCTTATGAAGTTAAGGTAGATAGAAAAGTAGAAATAGATGTAGTTTGGCATCTTATAGAGGATGGAGATTTTGAGTTGTCAGACTCTGATTGTGGTGTTGTAGTAATGGAACCCACAAAATGTCCTCAATTTAAACTTATATCAGCTACAGACCCCGATGGAAATGAAGTTGAACTCTCAGATAAAGAAGTTGAGGATGCTGAGAATAAAGCTATAGATGAATACTGGGATTGTATGAAAGATAAAAGCGAACTGTAGAAAGGAAATAAAATGACTAAACACGAAGAACTTTTGGAGTGGCTAAAGACTTGCCCAGTAGATTACATTCGTCATGGTACGATGAAAATTAAAGACAAATCAGGTCAGATTGTAGTTACATTTGATGTTATGGAGAATAAATAATGAGTGAAGATAGTTACATTATAGCGTTGTTAACAAATAAAGACTACATAATACAATTAGATGTAGGCAGAAGTTATAGTAGAATGGCGGCTATGGACAGGGCAGAGATGCTAGAAAAAAACTGTTGGTTAGAGAAGGAAGCTCTTGACGGTAAGAAGTTTATAGCGTACAGTAAGAATCAGGTAACATGATAGGAGATTAACATGATAGATCCAATAGCAGTAAGTAACATCTTAGGTGATGAAGTAGGTAAAGAAGTGACAGTCAAGTTCCTTAAAGATAACGGTGAGGAAAGAACTTATACAGGCTTGATCAACTCTAAGGATGGACTAAAGAACAATGAACGTGGTAAGACTACTACTGAGATGTTCGAATCACATGGTATAGTACCTCTAAAAACTGCCGATGGTTACAAGTCATTTAAAGTTCATAGGGTACTTGCAATGAAGACAAGCGATAGACATATATACTGTATGGGTTCGCATATAGAAGATTAATCTAGGGGGTATACCGATGGAAAATGAGAGTAAATCGTCAATAAAATATAGCAATAACAAGGGAGTAGGTTTTATACTAAGGATTGTCCGATACCTTCTAGGGAAAATGACTGATGTAGATAAAACTGATCCCGTTGACGATTGGGCTAAAAACATAGATAAACTACCTAAACCACCAGTTAAACCACCAGTTAAAAAGGAAGACAAATGAATAGATTTATAGTTGACCATGACCCTCAAGATATAGCTAGGGCATTATGTGACCAACATATTGTTAAGATGCCACTCGAAGAAGCACAGATGTTATGTACTGCACTGTGGCATCATGCACCTGACTATGCAGAAGAACATAACCTGTATAGAGCCGTACATCAAAAGCATCCATGTACTCTATGGGCTATGGAGACTCAGAGTAACTATAGGTTTGCTTGGAGATTGTATGATGCTATGCTTGATGAGTATACACATAGGTATGGTAAGAAGCATGGTTGTGCTAAACACTATGGTGTTCTCCTCCAAGGTGCCTACTACATACCCGAAGGTCCTCGAACACCGCACCCTCAGTGTTTCTCAGGACATGATGACCTTAAGACAGATGAAGACTATCCTATCAGAGCCTATCGTCAATTCTATAAGCGTTGTAAGATGTCCTTTGCACGTTGGAACAAAGATAGATCTATGCCTGAGTGGTTGCAGGAGGGTATATATAAAGACGACTTAGTAACAAAACCTTTAGGGTCAGTAGATCTAAGTGAGTATGGTTTAAACGTATAACAGGAAAGAGTTATTATGAATGAGAAAGAGATACTTAAGATCTGTAAGAAGATAGCATTTAAGTACAACAGGCCAGACTTACACGATGATTTAGTGTCAGAATGTGTAGTTGAATGCTACGAGCAGATGTCTAAAGGGAACACTCACCCTGCTAACCTGTATAGAATGGCTAACAGAAAGGTACATGACTTCGTTAATCTTAAGTCTCTTCCTGTTAGTGTCCCTATTAGAGAGGAAGCAAGAACCATAGTAAGAGGTAATGAAATAAAAGTAACATCTATGAATGAGATTGGTATAGAGAACTTATCTAAAGCAGTGAACTCAACCTATGTGAATGTAGAAGGATATGAAACACAAACACAAGACCATGCAATAGAGTATGAGAGAGAAGAGTACTTTAATCATATACTCAAGATAGCTGAGTTATTTCTTACCCCCCTACAATGGAAAATAATACAAATGAAATACTTACAAGATATGTTTCAAGTTGATATAGCTGATGAATTAAAAGTTACGCAACCGTTTATATCTCAACAGGAAAATCTAGCACTTGAAACAATTTGTAACAAAACTTTACTTATAGAGAAAAGAAAAATAGTGCTACATAATAAGTGTAAACCTTAAACGTAAGTATAACGTAAGTTAAAACTATATTAATAATACTACATAAGTTAAATAACGTAAGTTAATACTTAAGAGGAAATAGAATGTCAGAAGAGAGAAAACACCAACCTTGTCCTTATGTTGACTGTAAGTCGAGTGATGCATTTAGTTATAACACTGGTGGTTATGGTATATGCTTTTCTTGTAACAGAAAGTACCCATCTAAAGATACTATGTTTAGTTGGGCTAAAGATAAATATCCTGTAGAAGAGAGGAATGATATGAATACTGTTGTAGATTACACCCCTAAGAATATTGAAGATATAGGTACGTGGAAATATGAAGCTATGCGTGGTGTTAATGCGTCTACAATGCAAGACTTTAATGTTAGGACCTATGCAGACAGACAAGAATACATATACCCCAGTGGGGGAATTAAGGTTAGAAAGTTAAGTGAGAAGGTATTTTATACTAAAGATAACTTTAGAGGTGATGAGTTGTTTGGTATGAATATGTTTACCGCAGGATCATCTAAGATGGTAACTGTAACAGAAGGTGAACTTGATGCTTTATCTGTAGCCCAGATGCTTAAGAGCGGTTACACTACACCTGTAGTCTCATTACCATCAGCTACCCCATCGAGGAAATTATGGGAAAACTGTAAAGAATGGTTAGATAGTTTTGAGAAGATTATTCTGTCTGTAGATAACGATGAAGCAGGGAATGCAGTAGCTGACAGAATGGCTAAGTTGTTTCCTAATAAGGTCTATAGAGTACCTCACGACAAGTATAAGGATGCTAATGAGTTTCTACAGGATAATGCTAATCAGGAGTTTAAGTCTGCTTGGTGGAATGCTAAGAAGTACACACCAGAGAATATACTTAACACTACAGATCAGTTCTTATCTTTATATCACGATACACCAGAGCATCAGTATGTTCCTACAGGGATAGAAGCATTGGATGAGAAGATACTTGGTTTGATGCAGGGTCATTTTACTGTCATTAAAGCACAGACTGGTATAGGTAAGACTGAAGTTATGAGGTACTTAGAGTATAACTTCCTTAAGCAAGGTGTACCTATTGCCGCATGGCACTTAGAAGAAACTAAACTTAGGACACTGTTAGGTTTAGTATCGTATGAGTTGAAAGATAATGTAACTAGAAGAGACTTAATAGATGGCAAGGGCGTAGAGGATAAGGTTGTAGGTGCTATTGAATCTTTAACAAAGGATGAGTTGTTCTATCAATTCTACCTTGGTGATGGTCAGAGTGCAGAAGAACTTATAGATCAGATACGTTTCTTTAGTCAGGCTTGTGGTTGTAAGTTTGTATTCTTTGAACCTATACAGGATGTTGTAGCAGGTAGATCAGAGTCAACAAAAGAGGAGTTACTTGCAGATTTATCTATACGGTTGTCTAAGTTAGCGGCAGAACTTAATGTAGGTATTGTAACGATTGCACATACGAATGAAGATGGCGATCCTAAGTATTGTAAAATGATAGGCCAACGTGCATCAGTTATTATAGATTTACAGAGGGATAAAGAAGCTGATGATGTAGATGAACGTAACACTACATACATTAGTGTACAAAAGAATAGACCTTGTTCAGAGGAAGGTAGAGCAGGGCGTATGAGATTTAACATGGAAACATTTACATTAAAGGAAGTTGTATGATTTTTGATATAGAAACTGATGGCCTTTTAGATGACCTAACTAAGATTCACGTTATGTCATACTCCCCCGATGGAAATAAGGTCTATCATACCCACGACTATGATGAGATGAGAAGACTCCTGTTAGAAGCTGATAAACTTATCGGTCATAACATCATAAGATTTGACATCCCTGCGGTGGAAAATGTGCTTAAGATTAAGGTCAAGGCTACTTTAATAGACACTCTAGCTTTGTCTTGGTATCTAAATCATCACAGACCTAAGCATGGACTAGAAGGTTATGGTGAAGACTACGGTGTACCTAAACCACAAATAGAGGACTGGAATAATTTAACTCCAGAAGAGTATGCTCATAGATGTGATGAGGATGTAAAAATAAATAGTAGGTTATGGAGAGACTTAGGTTATAAGTTAAGTAAGTTGTATCCTAATCCGATTGATAGAGATAAGTTCATAGACTACCTTAGTTTTAAGTTGGATTGTGCAAGAGAACAAGAGGCCCTACAGTGGAAATTAGACGTAAAGAAAGCTACTGAATACAAAGATGAGTGGGAAAAGCTAAGAGAAGAAAAGATAGAACAGTTAGCTGATGCTATGCCGAGAAAGGATATTACAAGAATAGCTAACAAACCTAAAGTTATGTACAAGAAAGACGGTGAACTTAGTTCTCATGGAGAGCGTTGGGTTGATCTATGTAAGGAATACAGAATGCCTGTAACGACACAAACTTTTGTAGTTAAGACAGGTGAAGAAAAAGCTAACCCTAACTCGACTGATCAGGTTAAAGATTGGTTGTTTTCTATTGGTTGGCGGCCTCAAACATTTAAGTTCTTAAGAGATAAAGTTACTGGTAAAGAAAGGAAGATAGAACAAGTTAGAAAAGGTAGTGAGTTGTGCCCTTCTGTAAAGAGATTGTCTAGTGTAGACCCTAGGATTGATTTGCTAGATGGGTTAAGTGTATTGTCTCATAGGATTGGTATAATAAAGTCCTTTGTTGAGTGTGAGAAAGATGGTTACTTACAAGCTACTATTGCAGGGTTAACAAACACCTTGAGGTTTAAACACGCAAAACCTTTAGTTAATCTACCGTCTGTAGATAAGCCATATGGTGAAGAGATACGTAGTTGTCTTACATCACCAGAAGATTACATTCTATGTGGTGCTGACATGACGAGTTTAGAAGACACAACCAAGAGACACTACATGAAACCCTTAGATCCTAATTACGTAGAAGAGATGTCAAAAGAAGGATTTGACCCACATTTAGATTTAGCTAAACACGCAGGTTTAATATCTCAAGAGGATATAGATAAGCACAATTCTGGAGAGAAAAGCCTTAAGGATTTAAGGAAGAACTACAAAGTTGTTAACTACAGTGCTACGTATGGTGTAGGAGCCTCTACGTTGGCTCGTAACACTGGTATGAGTGCTTCTGAGGCAAAAAACTTATTAGAAGCGTTCTGGTCACGTAACTGGTCTGTGGAGGCCGTAGCGAAGGGTGTAAGAATTAAGGAATTGTTTGGTTCTATGTGGCTACAAAACCCAGTTTCTAACTTTTGGTACTCTCTTAGAAGTGAGAAAGATAGGTTTTCTACTCTAAATCAGGGAACAGGTGTTTATTGTTTTGATAATTGGGTAAAGTTTTGTAGACAACAGGGGTTAGAGACTGTTGGTCAGTTTCACGATGAGGTTATAGCCTTAGTAAAAAGGGGAAAAGAGGATGAAGTAGTCAGTATTATGCATAACTCTATAAGAGATTTAAATCAGTTGTTAAAGTTAAATGTAGATTTAGGTATGGAAGCCCAGTTTGGAAACAATTATGCTGAAATACACTAAAAAAATTAATTATTTACTTATATTATTCTAAAAAATAGTGCTATATAGTAAGTATCAGTTATAAAAAAGGAATCCGACAATGGCTAAATATGTTATGGAAATGGTACTTGAGTACCCAAAAGTATTTGAAGAGAACTTAGACATGGGGAACCCTGATGGGCCTCGTGCCGCACAAGCGATTGCTCAAAAGGGCGGTCAGTTTATAGTTAATGGTTACTTTACTAACGAGGATCAGATTGATCAGTTATACGGTGATGGACTTGATCCTGCTCCTATGAACTCCTCTAGGGTTATACAGGGCAATTCACAGTTTGGTATAGGTAAGTTTATGAAACTCAAACGTGATAAAAACAACATTAAAGTGTTCCAAGATAAGTCTGGAAAGGATGTTGAAGTTGATTATGGTGGGGCACCTAAAGTAGTTGATCTAACGAAAGGAGAAGATAAAAAACGTATGTGGTCTTTTGTTGATGATGGTCCTCTAGGTAATGGCACTAAAGCTAAAGTACAGTTTGAGACTTACGCTAAAGGTGCAGGAGTTAGGCTTATGAATATTGGAGTAGTAGATCATGTTGCATACGAATCTAATTCTGAGCCTTCTGAAGATGACAAATTGTTTATGGTGGACTAAATGAAACTTACTATTATCTTTGAGAGTGAAGAAGAATCAGACGGTTACGATGGTAAGGTACACATGGAACGTAAAGTAGTTAAAGACTTACATCAGTTAGCTTGGGCTTTTCACGAAGCTACTAAAGCAGTAGGTTTTGATTACGTAAAAAGTGTAGCATTTGAAAAAGATAATGGTGAGATGGTTTGGAGTGAGCTTTAATGGATAGGGGAAAAGTACTGATCGACGGTGATATTGTAGCCTATAGATCAGCCTTCGCTACCCAAGACTTAAGTTCTGTTGATGCTAAAGCTAAGGCAGATGAATTAATAGAGTTTATATTAGAGCAAACTACCGTGTTCCCTACACCTGATGATTACATAATTTTCCTAACTGGTGTAGGGAACTTTCGTCACGAAATATCTAAGACCCATAAGTATAAAGGTAACAGGTCAGATAGCGAAAAGCCAATTCATTTACCCATTATAAGAGAACATTTTGTAAGTAGATACGGAGCTATAGTTAGTGAAGGAGAAGAAGCCGATGACCTTATAGCGAAAGAAGCAACAAGACTAAACAACAAAGCAGTTGTAGCATCTATAGATAAAGATATGTTACAGATACCTTGTTGGCATTTTAATTTTGGTAAGAATGAGTGGAAAAAAGTAAGTAAGTGGGAAGGCTTAAAGTTTTTTTATACTCAGATATTAACTGGAGATAGGGCAGATAACATAGTTGGTTTGTGGAAGGTAGGTCCTGTAAGAGCTTCTAAGATACTACAAGAGTGTAATACAGAGTATGACTTATGGAGTGCTTGTTTAGGGGCCTACGATGGAAATAAAGACCGTGTAGTAGAGAATGCTAGGTTACTCTGGTTAAGAAAGAAGGATAATGAAATTTGGCAACCTCCGAAAGAAGAAGACACGCTATAAAAAATGGTTACAGATCTGGTTTAGAGGATGACATATCAAAAGATTTAAAGGATAGAGGTGTACAATTTGAGTACGAATCTATGAAAATTTATTGGGAGTTATCTGAAATAAAGTCTTACACACCAGATTTTATATTACCTAATGATTTAATAATAGAAAGCAAAGGGAGATTTACTACCGCAGACAGAAAGAAACACTTAAAGATAAAAGGACAGTACCCTGATTTAGATATTAGATTTGTATTCTCAAACTCTCGATCTAAGTTATATAAAGGTTCTAAGTCTACTTATGCTGACTGGTGTGTTAAACATGGATTTTTATACTCCGACAAAAGGATACCCGAAGAATGGATAAACCAAAAATAACATTTCTTGTGCATCGCGTACATGATGGTCCGAGAGAAGATAAAGGCGGTACTTGCTGGTTAAACTGTTTAGTTGAAGATACAGAAAACAATGAGTTATTCGATGAGGAAATACCGTTTATATCTTTTAATGCCGCTTATGAGTTTAAGAGACATTTTGATAAATCTATAGAGCCTATAAAATTTCAATTTAATACTGATAGGAAATACGATGCCTAATAAAACAGCAGTAATACTAACTTGTGGACACGCAGACCCTTCAGTGGAAAATGAGCGTTTTTCTTGGTTGGGTGAGTTTCTATACGACATAAAACCTGACTACGTTGTTGATCTTGGTGACGGTGCTGACATGAGGTCTTTAAACAGTTTTGATACAAGATACCCAGAAGCAATAGTAAGTCAGTCTTACGAGAAAGATATAGAGGCATACAATGATTCAATGGAGAGACTTAGGTGGAAGTTTAGACACCATAAAAGAAAACGCCCTTACTTTATTGGGTTTGAAGGTAACCACGAGAACAGAATTAAAAAAGCAATCGCACATGATCCAAGACTTGAGGGAGCCAAGTTCGGGATTTCCTTCAAGCATCTTCAAACGAAGTACTGGTTCGACGACTATCACGAATACCAAAACTCAGGGCCTTCGATTGCTGATTATGACGGTGTATCGTATGCTCATTTCTTCTCTAGTGGTAATTTCGGTACAGCTACTTCTGGCTTGCATCATGCTTACACCTTACTTCAGAACAGGAACCATTCTAGCACCTGTGGTCATAGTCATAAACGGTCTGTGTATTTTAAAGATGGGGCTCATCCTACAGGAATTATCGGGCTTGTTGCAGGTTGTTTCAAAGGAGGAGAAGAGTCTTGGGCAGGACAAGCAAATAGGGATTGGTGGAAAGGTGTAGTTATAAAGAGAGATATAGACAATGGTATATATGACCCAGAGTTTGTATCAATGGGTAAGTTAAGAGAGTTGTATGGGTAAGTTTATTTTAGGTCCCTGCTCAAACTGTGATGAAAAAGCCGAACATTTACATCATGTAATTCCAGCCTCTCTTGGAGGAAGTGACAGATTAACTAATTTAGTCCCTTTATGTATAAGTTGCCACAGTATAGTTCATAATGTGTCTTTCTTACATATAAAAGAGCTTCAAAAGGCTGGAATTGATAAAGCTAGAGAAAGAGGAGTATACAAAAATCGTAAACGTAAGACTACTATTGACAGAAAACAAGTTAGGTATTTAAGACAAATGAATTTTTCTACGTACAGAATAGCTGACATAATGAATATCTCAAGGATGTCTGTTCATAGGATACTAAGGGAGGATACTGATGGGAAAACGTAGTAATTTTGAAAGAGTACCTCGTGATTATTACCCGACACCTATACACGCAGTAGAGCCTCTTATACCTCACTTACCTTACTCTTTTAAGTACATAGAACCATGTGCAGGTGATGGAAGGTTAATGGAGCATCTAACTAAGTTAACGGATGGTATGGCAGAATGTATATTAGCTCTTGATATAGAGCCTAAAGCTGACCATATAATAAAAGGAGATGCTCTTCACTTTCATGGTGCTAGTGAATTTGATACTGAGATACTAACAATAACTAACCCACCGTGGCAAAGAAGGGTGCTACATCCTATAATAGACCAGTACTTAGATATATGTCCTACTTGGTTGTTATTTGACGCAGACTGGATGCACACAAAGCAATCATCTTTTCTTATGACTTACTGTAAGAAGATTGTAAGTGTTGGTAGGGTAAAGTGGATAGAGGGAAGTAAGAGTTATGGCAAAGATAATTGTTGTTGGTACTTATTCGATAAAACAAACAAAGAAGCAACTGAATTTTATGGTAGGGATGTAGAATGAACTTTGACGAATATCAAACACAAGCAAGTAAGACTACAATATATGATGATAAGTATAATATAATATATCCCTCTTTGGGTTTAGTAAATGAAGCAGGAGAGGTAGCAGGTAAGGTCAAGAAAGTACTAAGAGACAATGGTGGTATATTTGGTACTATTGAACGAGAAGCTATTAAGAAGGAGTTAGGTGATGTCTTGTGGTATATGTCAGCAGTATGTAGTGACTTAAATATAAATATGTCAGATGTTGCTAAAGCTAATATTGATAAGTTAAATAGTAGATTGACTAGAGGTGTCCTTGGAGGGTCTGGAGATGAAAGATAATATAATCGTAAGGTATTTTAATTATTTAAAACATTGGAGACTTCATAGGGAAACTATAAAACAGTTAAATAAGCTATCTGATAGGGATCTAAATGATATAGGTCTATATAGAGGTGACATAGATAGTATGATATGGTTAGATGAAGACAGAAAAAAAAGGGGCAAAAAATGAACAACTACTTACCAACAGATTACCAAGCATTTATACATACATCAAGATATGCTAGATGGTTAGAAGATGAAAACAGAAGAGAGACTTGGCCTGAGACAGTGAGTAGGTATATGTCTAATGTTATATTACCTAAACTAAGTGCATCACACCCAGAGATAAAAAAGATAGAGGAGATGATTCTTAATTTAGATGTAATGCCATCTATGAGAGCTTTAATGACAGCAGGTTCTGCCGCTAACAGAGACAACACTTGTATGTATAACTGTAGTTATCTACCAGTAGATGACCCTAAAGCGTTTGATGAAGCTATGTATATACTTCTGTGTGGTACAGGTGTAGGGTTTTCTGTAGAGAGTGACTTCGTAAACAAACTACCTGAGATACCAGAACTACAAGAAAGTGATTTAGTTATTAAGGTTAAAGATAGTAAAGAGGGGTGGGCTAAAGCTCTTAGACAGGTTGTAGCACTGCTATACGCAGGTGAGATACCACAATGGGATGTATCTTTAGTTAGACCTGCTGGAGCTAGGCTTAAGACATTTGGTGGTAGAGCTTCTGGACCTGCCCCTCTCGTGGACTTATTTAACTTTACATTAGCTACATTTAAATCTGCACAAGGTAGGAAACTTGCACCTATAGAGTGTCACGATCTTATGTGTAAGATAGGAGAGATTGTTGTTGTAGGTGGTGTTAGACGTTCAGCTATGATTTCACTGTCTAATTTAGATGATGACAGAATGAGACACGCTAAGTCAGGTTCATGGTATGATAGCACACCCTATAGAGCATTAGCTAACAACTCAGTATGTTACACTGAAAAACCTGCAATGGAAACTTTTATGCGTGAGTGGCTTGCTCTGGTAGAAAGTAAGTCAGGTGAACGTGGTGTGTTTAATAGACAGGCTTGTAAGGATGTAGCTAAACGTAATGGTAGACGTAACCCAGAGTTTGAGTTTGGAACTAACCCCTGTAGCGAAATTAGCTTAAGACCACATGAGTTCTGTAATCTAAGTGAAGTAGTTGTTAGAGCTACAGATGATATAAATTCATTAGTTGAAAAGGTTAAGATAGCTACTATAATAGGAACTATACAATCTAGTTACACCAAGTTTCCTTACTTACGTAAAGTATGGGCTAATAACTGTGAAGAGGAGAGACTTCTGGGAGTCAGCTTAACTGGCATTATGGACAACCCACTTATGACTAAAGCCAACTCAGGACTAGATAAAACCTTAGATACACTAAGGCAAGTATCTATAGACACTAACAAGGAGTGGTCTAGTATTTTAGGAATACAACAGTCTACTGCTACTACTTGTGTAAAACCTAGTGGTACAGTAAGTCAAATGGTTGATAGTGCGTCAGGTATTCATGCTAGGCATAGTCCTTACTATATTAGAACTGTAAGAGGAGACAACAAAGACCCACTAACTAAGTTTATGGTAGATCAAGGTATACCTTCTGAGCCTTGTGCAATGAAACCAGATAATACTACAGTGTTTAGCTTTCCTGTTAAGTCTCCTGATAACTCTGTATTTAGAGATGACATGACTGCTATTGAGCAACTAGAGTTGTGGTTAACTTATCAAAGGCATTGGTGTGAACATAAACCCAGTATAACAGTTAGTGTTAAAGAAGAGGAGTGGCTAGAGGTAGGTTCTTTTGTCTATAAACATTTTGATGAGATGAGCGGTGTGTCCTTCTTACCTTATGTAGATCACTCTTATGTTCAAGCACCTTATCAAGAGGTAGAAGCTGAAGGTCCTCTTAAAGTTGTTGTGTCTGAGTTTGACGATTCTATTACAGAAAGGCATCATACATACGAAAGTTTATTATCTATTATGCCTAGTAAGATTGACTGGTCTAAACTATCTGATTTTGAAGTAGAGGACACAACTAGATCAAGTCAAACCTTTGCTTGTACAGGAGAAGTGTGTGAAATGGTAGATATTAGTTCATAGACACTTGTATTATCTAAAATAGTTCTTATATAATTAATACCCACTAGTGGAAATAAGGAGTAAGTATGGCTAAATGGTCTGAAAAAGAGTGGAAACCCGACACTAAGAAAAAGGATAATGTGAATCACCCACCTCATTACGGAAACGGAAAGATAGAGTGTATAGACTACATACAAGATTTCTTAAGTGATGAAGAGTTTATAGGATACCTACGTGGGAATATAGCCAAGTATATGCATAGATGGAGATACAAGAATGGGATAGAAGATTTACAGAAAGCACAATGGTATAATAACAGACTCATAAAATTTTATATGGATAGAGTTCTGTCACTGACAAAAGATAAACAATAAAAAAAGCCCCTGTACCAACTAAGGTATAGGGGCTTAATTATTTTAAATGTATGTTATTCTTAAGGGTATTTTTTCCAGTTTAACTCCCAGTGAGGTCCATCTGGAAAGCTCTTCCAGTCACCACCCCAATCAATACTAACCTTAAGTTCTTTTGCGGCCTTCTTCATAGCCTTCTCTATAGGGTCAAAGTCTTCCCATTCCCAAGAGATAGGCCAAGGTGCTATATCAACAGCATGACCTGTTAGGTGTCTTGAGTTCATTGTGGTGCTTTTACCAGTCTTAACAAGCTCTCTTTGCCTATCAATATTTCTAACACCCTCAATTACAGTGAAGTCTCTTTCAGTAATCTCTATCGCTCTTTGTATTACATCCTGTAGATCTGGATTAACACCTGATAGATTTTGTAGACTTCTTTGTCCTAACTCGTATCCCATTATTTCTTTCCTCCGAATATTTTAGTTGCAGATCTTATACCAAAACTTGCGGCTATAACTACACCAAGGGAATATGTGTACCACTGAGGAGCTTGACCTAAAGCAATAAACCCTGCTTCTGCAATATCTCTACCCCAGTCACCACAGAAACTTAAAATAAATGGTCCCGACAAAAGTAGAACTAGATATTCGTCTTTCCATGAGCTTTGTGTAGCTTTCATAGCTTCAAGATCCCAGTCAATTTCTCCTGTAGCAATCTTTAGATCTTTGGTAGCTTTTGCTTTCTGAGCGGCTGTTTTACCTTCGATCCAAGAACCTGCTAGTCCTGCAACTGGTCCAACTATGTTTCCTAATATACCCAACATCAGTTATTACACTGACATTTATCACAACAGTTGCAAGGCATAGCTAGTATTGCACGTAGTACACGATTAAGATAAGACATTACTCTGCTCCACCTTTTTCTTTTAATACAATACCAAAGATACCACCAACTATACCTGCCCATGTTAATATAGGCATAGTAAACAAGATACCTAGTCCTACTCCTGCAAGTGCAAGTGCTAGATATGTTGTAGGCTCTTTAAGTCTTCCAGTAATCCAATCCATAGTTATTTCTCCTATTTAAAAGTAATAGCAACACCAACTGATAGGTCACTATATTTAAAGTCTTTGTCTAAAGATAGCTCTGAGTAAGCAGATAAGTTATCACTTATAGCCATAGTACTCTTGACAGATGCACCAGAGATATTAAAAGAATCTGAACTTGAATATCCCCAGTCTAATGCAGGTCTAATAGAGAGTCTTGAAACATTAGCTGTAACACCAATATCACCTGACCACTTTTTCGTCTTAAGACCATACTCGACTGATGCGTCTGGTTTTATTAGCGACATAATGCTACTTCTCGCAACACCTTCAGCTTGTGCGTAAGCTGATGATAGAGCAATAATAACACCTGCAATAAATAGTTTTCTCATATATTTTATCCTCTTATTTATTTTGACTTGTTTTAGTTTTACTTAAAGCTGTAGCACCCATGAAACCTAGTACTACACCCATCTGTGCTACAAGAAAGGTATTAAGAAAACCCGATGCTGATTCCATTCGAGGTATATTAATAATGGGTGTAAGTAATATTATAACTGTAACTATTGTTGTACCCATAGCTAACCAAGCCATAGTACGTTGTGTATCCATCATCTTGTCTTCATTTTCTAAACGAATCCATCTTTCGTGACGGTCTAATTCTTCATCAGTAATAACACCATCACCATTTGAATCGGCTACGGCATATTTACTATCTACTTGTAATTTTTTAGGTGACATTTTTACCTTTCATTCTTAATACGTGTTCATTATAACTTATGCCTAACTCTTTAGCTCTTTTTACTCTAAGTTTAACTACCATTAAGTCTGGACTTTTCCAAAACTTTTTTACGGCTTTATCCCATAAAAACTTTTTATATGCTAAATCTTTATTGTCAGAAGGTTGCCATATATCAGATAATACTGGCCCACCATTATGTCCTAACATTATACTTCTTCTCCATAAGGATTAAACTTAAAGCACTTAGCTTTTACATAGTGGCCTGTAGTCAGTAAACTTTTTGCCATAGGTATTATTTGTTCTTCACATTGTATTTCTGACTGAAACAAGTGATCTCTTCGTACCATTACATCACATGAAGTAGCGTCTGTAGGTACTGCACAGTATAGTATTATAGCGAGAAACATTAGTTTCCAACCAGAGGGTTATCCAAAGCCTCCTGTAGTCTTGTACCTAATCTCTCTTCTAGTTTAGTCATAGCTTCTTCTATACGACTTTCTGTTTCTCGCATTGTATCTCGTACATCTTTTTCTGTCTCACGATTTAGTGCTTCTACTTCTCGCATAGATGCTATTGTATCTTTTTGTAACTGGTTCATCTCATCAATAGCATTCTGAACTTCGTTACGTATCTTATCTACATGACCTTCTACAGTCATTATATCTTCACGTAGATTGTTTTTAATATCACGAGTGTAGTCTATAGCTTCATCTAGTTTAGTCTGTGTTAAAGTATTCTGAGCTGTTATTGTGTCTACATCTATCTCTTGGATAATCTCTTTCATGTCCATGTAGTCTTTATAGAACTCAAAGCCGCCCCACAGACCACCACCAAGTGCCGAAACGATTGGTACGAGTAGCATGAGTCTGCCACCTTTTATCTTTGCACCTGCTATCTCTACCTCTGCCATACTACACCTTAGTTTTCAAATGAGAGACTTCTTAACTGATTAATCTCTTGCTGTAACTTCATTACTTCTAGTTCTTTTTTCTGTAACTCTAACTCATACAGTCTGTTACAATCTATTCTTGACTTAACTCTTTTACCTAACGGTATTATTATTCTACTGTAAACACCTATATCACCTGTCTTAGTATTATCTGTAGATATAGTTCCACCCTGTATTATGCCTGTAACTCCAAACTCCCACTGTGTAGCTGATCCTATAGCATTACTGCAATCTAATTCTCCTGCCCTAAACTTGTCAGCTTGGTAACTCATACTAGAATTAGGAAGAGATAAACTTAATGAGTTAGACGTTGAGTCTGCTAAACTAAAGTTATAACAACAACAAAGAATTATAATAAGAAGAACTCTCATTGTGTTTTCTTTATCTTACTACATATCCTAGAAGACACTAAAGTAGCTTGTTTATTACTCTTAAATACTTTTGACTCAGTGCATATGTATACAGCTTTATCTAAGTCGTTAGATCTTATGTAAACATCAAATAGTTTTCTTTTATTATGTTTTACCTGTATTACTTTTGAAGTAGAAGCAAAAGGTAAAGGTTTCCAATCATCTGTATAGACTTGTATAGAATAGTACTCTATACCTTCCCTTCTATTGAAGAGCTTCATTTTAGTTACGTGTACACCATCTATGTAAGATGACTTTAATGTCGGATAAGTCGGGGTCATTTCATGTGCGTTACTATGAAGGCTTAAACATGAAAGAAAGGCCAACGCTAATGTTACTTGGCGATACATTCCGCTACTATTAAAGCTGTATAATTACCTGCTGGTAATGCTTTTGTTGACCCATAACTTGCAGTAGATTTTACAGTAAACCATGTAGAACCTGCTAATGTCATATTAAACTCTGTAACATTGTTATATGTAACTTTAGCCGCTTCATAAGCTGACATACCTGCTACACCTACTTGACCTACAATAGTACTTCCTGTCCAAGCTACTGCATCAGTCAGTGTAGGGCTAGATGAAAAGCTGTTAGGATGTGTAAACTTTGTCTTATAATAGTCTGCTTGTGCTACATCAACTCTAATAGAAGCATGAACACCTCCATCAGAAGATTCTGTACTAAGTTTGTAAGGTAATGGATGTCCATAAACACCATTAGTTTCAGTCCATATAGAACACTTAGGTTCTACTACACCATTAATAGGTGAGTCAACTGCCATTGCAGAGGTAGCTGACATTAGTAATGCTATCGTTGCTAATCTCTTAATCATAATATCTCCGATTATTTATCATATTGAGAACGTACTATTGTTCTATGTAGTTTATCTTGTGCTAAATTTCTTAATGCTTTAGTATTATCTTTTATTTCTGCGTCTTTTAATTCTATACTATCTTCGTAAGTACCACCTTCTATAGTTGCACCATAGTAACTATCTAGTGTGCCTGTAGAAGCTAACTGTTGCATCATAGCAAGTTGTTGCATTGGGTTAGCTATTTGTTCTGCCGCTCCAGCTACAGATAAAGCTCTCTCCATCTTTAACTCTTCTTGTTCTTCCTCTTTAGCCTTCTCTTCTTTCTTAGCTTCTTCTTCTTTCTGTTCAGCCTTACGATCTAATTGAAACTTTACCCATTCATCATAATATGGATCATCTATATCAGGTTCATTATCTATTAAGTTGTTATCTAAAAGGTATTTATATAAAGCACTCTCATAGTCTGGACAGCTAGGATCTGCTAACGGTATAAAGCAAGGATCAAATCTGTAGTTATATGCTACAATAACATCACTGAGTGTTGCATCTCCTGTTACGCCTATACTTCCATCACCCCAACGAGTTCCTAAAGAAGGTGTAACAACATCAAATCCTATCTTAGTATTACTAGGTAGTTGATCCCAGTTATCATGTCTTTCGTATATGTTACCTGACCCACTAGCATTCTTATTAACTATAGAAACTGTAGCATCTGCACTTGATTCTTTAGTGATTGTATACTTATGAAAGATTCCCTGTACTTCTAAACCTGCTTCTGGAGGAAGTATTTTTGACATATCCCAAGTATTTACATACTTAGCTACATTATCTGTTCTTCCATATAGTAGCTCAGAGGATAAATAAGAGGGCAAGCAACAGCCCACCAACAGCACCAGCACCTGTAGCTGTACTCTTCGTATCTTCATCCCATTCTTCTTTCTTACCTGTCTTAGCATCAGGTATTAGATGAGGGTTATTGTTCCATGCGTCTTTAGCTGGCTGACCTACAAGACCATCAAATGGACATGGTGTTCCAGCATTCATCATACTTTCAAATACTCTTTTGTCTTGGCAGAGTACAGATACTGCCGCAACCTTCATTCCCATATCATAGAGAACTTTAGCGTTCTTCAGTCTTTCACAGTTCATATCTCTAGTTGTAACACCTGCTGATATACCTAGTATCTGTGTCTGTACTGCACCTGACACACCTACTGTACATAAATCTGAGTTAGAGTTATTAATTGTAGGTGACATAGCTGAAGGTGGAGGTGACTTAACTGTAGTTTCTGATGTTAAATTAGAGTTAACTGTAGAGTTTGTATTACTGTTAGTCTCTATACAGTTAGCATTAGTAGCACTGTCACAACCTTCAGCATATACTTGTTTAGCCATCATTAACATAAAAACTACAAGTATTGCTATTCCTGTATATATAAAAAATGATTTCATAATTTACTTCCCATTAAAGCTCATCCATACAGCACCAGCTATAAATGTAAGTATAGCAACAGTTCCTATTTTAACAGTTGTATTCCATATAGACTTACGTGTATCTCTCCACGCATCCAGTAAAGATCTCATTTCTTGTATGTCTTTAGCTGCATTTTCATCAGTTAAACCTATGCTCTCTAAAGCACGTTTAGCTGACCTATCTAGCATTGCCTCTAGTTCCTCTGGAGAAATCTTTAAGTTTGACATTTATTATACCCCTTCAGTGGAAATAAAGAGTACCCCCATCAGTGGAAAATGAGGGTACATCAGTGGAAAATGATTTATTCTTCTTCTGTAGTTTCTTCTTTTTGTGGGCTTTCTATGTCTTGAATTAGCATATTTTCAAAACCCTTCTTGCCTACTTGTAGTTGATCGACATTAAATAAAGCACTACCAATCTTACGATCTAAATCAACAATATGATTAACTATAGTTTTTTGCTTTTCAGTCATAT
>Ga0208644_1000209_pt1 | contig 42232 bp, 60 predicted proteins | sample VirMetDEL_Nov_18_FD_184517 | JGI IMG/M metagenome (GOLD analysis project Ga0208644, IMG submission 184517) | Aqueous microbial communities from the Delaware River and Bay under freshwater to marine salinity gradient to study organic matter... | ecosystem: Environmental > Aquatic > Marine >...
TAGGTGAGGGCTGTGGATGCGTAGCCTTGTGCGACGTTGGCGGTGGTGCCTTCGTAGGTGAGTTGTTCCCGGTCGTATAGGTAGTCGGGGTTGTCGTAGTCTTGTTCTACGATGTTTCCGGCGTACGTTATGTGTTCTTCGTAGTCGGTGGAGGATTCGTACAGCCGACTCATCGGTTACTCTTCTTCTGGTTTTTCGGTGCCTACCTGTTGGTCAATCCACGCTGACCATTCTTCGGTTGACATGACGGTTACGGTGTCGTCAACCTGTACCAACACCGAGCCGTCGGGGTAAACGGCTTCTAGTTCTTGTCGTGTCCATGTAGCCATCATCATCACCCGTTGTTGTATCCGTAAACGTTGACGGTACCGCTAAACGTGCCACCCAATGTCAAGGTAAATCCGTCATATTGTGTTGTTGTGTTGAGGGTTCCACCCATTTCATAGGAAACATAGTTAGTACCTGAATAATAGGTTTGTCTGTTGCCCATCATCGTTGTCTGTTCGATGGCCGCAGGAAACCACAAATCGAAATTAGCGACATGACGCGCAACTGATGCGGCAATATTGCGGTCAATAATCTCAAATTGTGTATTCCCGTTGCTATCGCGTGTGTATGTCGAACCGCCAGACGAACGACCAATAGACGCGTAGTAGTATGACGCACTTAATTCATCTGTGCCACTTGCCCGCATCCGCATAATGAGGTTGTTTGAAAGGTCACGACACCCGACAATGATTCGGTAACAATGAAACTTTGACGTGAAACAATCGTTCACGCTAAATGATGCTGTGCCAGAACTAACCTGGTGCGCTGCGATTAGCACCAAACCCTGCTGAGCAACCTTATAATCCAACGATTCAGTATCAGCCGAACCATCAACACCAACCTTCGCCTGCAACGCCTCCACCGCATCATTCACATCCGCATGTTGAGCAGAATGCGACGGCGAAGCCATCGTTGAACTGGATGTCGGGTTCGTAAAGTTATCTATGCTAGACGGAAAATTAGTGGTCATTCAGGCACCTCTTCAAGTTTCTCTGTGCCAACCTGTTGTTCAATCCACGCTGACCATTCTTCGGTTGACATGACGGTTACGGTGTCGTCTACCTGTACCGACACGGTGCCGTCGGGGTGTAGTTCTTCTAGTTCTTGTCGTGTCCATGTAGCCATCATTATCACCCGTTGTTGTATCCGTAGACACGGATAGTCCCGCCAGAGATTGTGTTCGTCCCATTGGGTTCGACGCTGAACGATGTGTACGAGGTGGTGTTGTCAACCATGCCACCGTGAAATCCAAAGGCTCCATTTCCGCTATCTGACGTTCGTCTGTAAAGAAAGTTCCCGTTCCACGATGTCTCCTGTGTCGCGTATGGGTTGCTGATGTCAATGACGTACCAACCGCCGTATCCACTACCAGCAGCACCGATTGAGGTATACGCCCCATTGTTTGAGAAGTTGTTGTAGGTGGCACCGTTGAAGCGGTATGCATAGTGACCGCCGTAGTAGCCCGCTGTTGCCGCTCCTATTTGAAAATGGAATGCAGAATCGTCGGTGCAGTCGGCAACGTCAATCAGAATCTTGTAGTTCTGAAAGTCGGCAGAGAACGCATCGCTGACGGTCACCGAGGACACACCGCTACCAATAGTTACGGATTTGATAAACGTCAAACCTTGCTGAGCAACCTTATAATCCAACGACGAAGTAACCGCCGAACCATCAACACCAACCTTCGCCTGTACCGCTTCCATCGCGTCATTAATATCGGCATGTTGTTGATCGTGCGGCGGATTATCTAACGTGTCAGCCGATGTAGGGTTCGTGAACGCATCAATGCTCGACGGAAAATTCGTAGTCACGGAAGCACCTCTTCAAGTTTCTCTGTGCCTACCTGTTGTTCGATCCATGTGTCCCATTCTTCATGGGTCATGGGGCGCACAAGATCGTCAATCTGTACGTTGACGGTTCCGTCAGGGTGTAGTTCTTCTAGTTCTTGTCGTGTCCATGTCGCCATCGTCATCACCCGTTGTTATATCCGTAAAGTTGAAGGGTGCCCCCTGTCAACGTTCCCGACGCGGGATAAAACGTGAATGCTGTGTAGGTTTCTACCGTTGAATTTACGCCACCAAAGTTCACCCAATAACCCCCGCCAAAACTGCGTGCGTCAAATTTTGTAGAAGTGAGTTCGTTCGGCTGAAGAAATCGCATTTCATAATACGCGTTTCCAGTTGAAGAAACTTCGCCCGCGTAAAAATTAGAATCATTGTATCTGTTTATTACGGTAACGCTGGTTGAAGTAAACAACGTGCGAGTAGAACTTCCGAAATATGCCGTTCCTCTATTTCCACATTGCACCAATAAATTTTGCAAGGAACCACTGGCCATTGCCGTAATTATCACCAGATAGTTTTTGAAAGTGCTACTGAATGCGTCGGTGACGGTGACCGATGACACGCCTGACCCAATAGAAACAGACTTGATAAACGTCAAACCCTGCTGAGTAACCTTGTAATCCAACGACCCAGTATCAGCCGAACCGTCAACACCAACCTTCGCCTGAAGGGACTCAACAGCATCATTCAAATCAGCGTGCTGAGTAGCATGAGGAACCGTAACAGAATCCATCGCATCCGAAGCAGACGGATTCGTAAACGAATCCAAAGAACCCGGAAAATTAGTTGCCATCAGTCCAACGTCAACGTCAACGACGTAATCTGAAACGTATCACCAGCCGTCACAGCAGCAGAAGAAGCCAACGCCCCAGACCACAACGCATTACCAGAAGACGAAGCATCCCACAACGACCAATGCGAATAAGTCTCAGACGTAGAAACATTCGTCCACTCAACAGTCCCAGACGAAACCATCGAACCACCCGAAGCTGCACCAAACGACACAGCCTTCCGAGTAGTCTCACCAGCCGCATTAGCCGTACCATCCTCACCCGGATCACCCGTATGCAACTGCAAATACGCAGCAGAAACACTGAACGCAGTACCAGAAATCGCATCCAGCAACTTGTTCTCAGCATAATTAGAAATACTCATGTCAACTCCTAGTAGTCGTCCCTAAATAATAGCACCCCAGAAAGAGCGAAGCCCCCCGCCGAAGCAGGGGGCAACGCAACCAGGGTCAACCAGATCAGCTGTTAGCGCCGATGCTGGACGATGACTCGATACGACGGAGGCTTGCCTCACGGAAGCGACCGTAACCACCGAGCCAGTACCAACCGATTGGACGGAAACGCTCAAGGGTGTCAGTGATAGGACCACGGACAATCTTCGGAAGCGCACCGTTACCATCAACGATTGAGTGTGCCTTAGCGAGAGCCTGACGGCCCATCACCAACGTTGCGTACACATCGATGTTACCGGCTGAACCGGTTCCGTTTGATGCGTTAGCAAACAGAGGTGCGCGTGGTGTCTCAATGAAACGGACACCCTCAAAAGCACCAATCTCACCGTTGTAAATCATGTCGGTGTCAACATAGACGTGTGGGTCACGCCATGCTGCTGCGCCGGTCTCTGAACGGAGGTCATAGGAAACGTCCGGGTGGATGAATCCCATGTACAAACCGTTGAACGTTGGGACGTTCGCTGCACGCAACTGTGCGGTTGCCTTACGAATGTCGTTGGCTTCCAACTCGTCTTCCACAGCAACGGTGGTGCGAGAAGTTGGGGTGGTTGCACCGCCGCCGCCATAAGCGACATTGGAACCAGCCTTCAACACGTCAGCAACAACGGTGTCAAGTGACGAACCGGCGTTGTAACCGATGACGTTCGCTGCAACCGTGTCAACGTCAAGGAACGAGGTGCCACGCAGCTTAGCGGTCGTAGCAACAGCGTTACCATATTCGTTGAGGGTCACTGTCACTTGGCTGTCGCTCATCGCAACAGCAGTAACGTCTGACGTTTCGGTGAGGGTTGACGTTGCTTCAGCAAGATCGTTGAAGATCGTGAACGTAACCGACGTACCAGGCATCGCCTGCTGGGTCGGCTGAACGTCTGCTACAGCGTCAAACAAAAGTTCTGAACGGAGCGCAAAATATGCGAGCCGATCAAATGCCGCCTGATCGACGGATACTGATGACTGTTGGGTATATGCCATTGGGGATCAAACCTTTCGGAAAGAGGAAGCCCCCTAACGGTTAGAAGGCTTCGGATTGTGCTTGGGCTTCGGCCAACAACTTTTCAACTTCTGCCTGAGACTTTGCTTGCGAAATGCGTTGAACAAAATCAACAGGAGGTTCACTGTCTGAACCTGCCGCCATCTGGTTCGTCCGATTCCACGTTCCGGCTTCCTGCCTAATGCTTTCAGCCTGCGTGTCTTTCAGAAGTCCTGCTTCGATACCTGCTTCACGGATAGCGTCAGCCGACAGTTCACCGTCATACGCTTTCACGAAATATTTGGAGATCGGCAACTCAGGGTCAATACCTGCTTTGACGAACGCCAACTCTCGTGCTGCGCTAGACGCTGCGTCTGCTTGCGCTTTCAGTTCAGCATTTTCTGCTTCCAGCTGCCTCATCCGATCGCGTAACGGATTTCTGCCTTCTTGCTCTTCATCGAAATTGCTGTCCATATTTACACTCCTTTGCCCAATCACCACCCGGAGGCAGATAGTGACGCTGCTATGTCTCCCTTGCGGGGTTCCTGCCCACCGTGGGCATCGGGACAATCATATCACAAACTATTGAAGTCCGGTGATTTCTGCGCCTTGACCTGCGAAACGGCCACCTTGCTCGAAGGATGCTTGACGGCGGCGGGCGCGTTGACGCAAACGTTGCTGTGCCGCAGCGGATGTGCCGAACACCGCACCAATCTGTTCCTGCTGTCCGAACGCCTGCTCACCGGCCTGTGCTTCTCCAGTGGTTGTTTGGAACACTTCACCGAGCTGTGTCATCGCTTGGAAACCGGATTGTGCTTGTTCACCAGAAATCCCTTGTCGGGCGAGTTGTTCTGCGGTGGCGACATCTAGTCGGAAACCTTCTTGTCTTGCTTGACCAGAAATCTCTGCGGAACGTGCTTGACGGATAAGCATTGGTGTCGTTTTTTCTGGGTCTAAAAAGTATGCGGCTAGGCCGCCGTCGTCGATACCGTATAGCCGTCGCATTTCCGAAATGACTTCTGGATCGGCGTTAGCGACAGCTTCGTATCCCTGGTTGACTCGTTCTGCGACTTCTGCGATGGACACGTCGTTTGAGATGAGCATGTCTGTGGTGTCTTTGTCGGTGAAGAAGTCTCTGGGCAGGCCGCTGTTGCGGAACAGGGAGCGGTACTGGTTTTCTAACGCGAGGTATTCGCCTTCTGACAGGGCGTTTAGTCCTGCCGCCCGTCGTGCAGCGTTGCCTTTGAAACGTTCTTTGTATTCGTTTGTTTCACGGATTTTACCTACAAGAATGTTTTGATCCAGAATGTCCTCATCAAACACCATGCCACGGACAAACTCTGTTAACGATTCTAAACCGTACGCTGACAGCGTTTCACCAATAATGTCGTACGCCGATTGCTGATCGGTTTCTATCATGCTCATTAGACTCTCCCAAACATATTCGCCAACTTGTCAGCAACCTCATACGCCCTAGACCTAGCCTCAGTCGTATACTGGTAACCCAACGCCTCATTCTTACGAAGATAATCACCCCACTCAGCCATATTCATCATACGCTGCTCACCCGTTTTGGGATCAGGCTGATATGTGACCGCCTGCACCCACGTCGGGTCAGTCATGTTGATCGAGTTGGGGTCGCGTTCCAAAATGTTTGCAGCAATCTGCTTGTAGTTACTTGTTGCTTGGTCAAATGTGCGACCCGCATCAAACTGTTCCGTAAGCGACGGATACAACGATTTGGCGATAGACAACGCATAATCTTGGAACGAATCCAACGTTTCCTCCCCAACAGCAATCTTTTCAACAAACTGATTGAACGTCTGATCTGCAAGAGAAACACCGTACTGTTGTGAAATTTCACGAACACTTTGCCCGTAATATCCTTCACGCAACTGTGTCGCTCCAGCAGTACCGCCTTCGGCTGCTGCCATACCAATCGCATTAATGATTGTTTGGCCGCTCCAACCAAGCCTCAACGAATCCAACGCCAACTTTTGTAAACGTTCATCAGACAGACGGACACCTTTATTGAGTGCTTCCTGATTGATTATTGCTGCTTGTTCGTCTACACGGCCTTGATAGGTGGCCGGGTCAAGACCGCTTGCCAGATCCCATTCGCGTGCCGACGCGACAGTTGTTTTCCACCAGTTTGTTTTACGCAGCTCGGCTTCAAGTTTTTCGTCTGACCATGCTGGCGGGCCAATAGATTTTTTGAGTAGCGCAGCGATTTCTGGGACGCTTTTAACAATTGCGTAGTATTCGGGGTACATTTCTGCGGCTGCGGTTTCCCAATCGACAGGGATTGCGGTGTCTTCTGCTACTGCGCCGACACCACCGCCGACACCACCGCCGACACCACCGCCGACACCACCGCCACTACTTGTAGCGGCGGCAGTAGCGGCATCAATATCAGCGGCGTTTTGAGCAGCAGCAGCATCGGCCGCGGTGCTACTTTGCACGGCACCCATGTATCCGCGCCCAGCAGCAGCACCTCCAACATCAAACTCCGCCCCAGCAAGTGCCGCTTCGCGACCGTAACCACCTTGCACAGTTCCAGTGGAACCTCTGCCAGCAGCAGCACCTCCAACACCAAACTCCGCCCCAGCAAATGCCGCTTCGTCAATAGTTGTCGGGTACGAAGGACGCTGTGTGCGTGTTACAGCGGGTTGTGTCGTAGGTGCAGCAGTTGTCGTAGGTGCAGCAGTTGTCGTAGGTGCAGCAGTTGTCGTAGGTGCAGCAGGGGGAGCGGTCGTTGAAGGTGAAGACTCCCCACGCTCAGGACCAAAACCGGCACCCGGACCACCCTGCTCAATAAGATTCCCATTAGAATCAACAGTTTCACCCAACTGATTCACATAACGGATAAGTTGCTGCGGCTTGCCAGAACCAGGCGAACCAACAACCTTCCACAATTTTCTTGTTGAATCCCAAGAATAAACCTGACCGGAAGGCAACGGAACGTTGGGTTGACGAGTGCTGATCGGTTGACGAGCTGCCTCCATACTTTCAGCAGATTGTTCCGCTAAATCTTGACGATTCTCAACAATGTCTTGAACTTGTCTAAAAACCTGATTTTCGTTTACATTTCTTGGTGCTGTAAAATTTTCGTTAAAAAATTTGTCAAGAGAGTGCATATCCACTGAAGTTGGGTCGGCAGCAAATTTGTCCAGCTTTTGCCGATCTCCCGCACTCAAAAACGGTTCGCCCACTTTAGCGATTCTTGGATAACGACCAGTTGTCAGATATTCAAAAGCAACCGAAGACAAAACCTTTTCAAGTTTTGTTAACTCGGAAGGAGTCAAAAAACTTCTGGAATAGCCTTGTTTTGTATCTCCAGGATCAACATAAGTTGCAGTCGGTTGAGTTGGAGTGGTCGTGGTAGTTGTTGCAGGGGGAGTTGTTGTCGTCGGAGTGCTTACCTGCGGAGAAATAATAATGCCCTGCGGCGCACCAATCTGAGAATCCCATTTTGACGTAAACAAATCCCACAAACCGTTTTGAACCGTTTTCGATTCGGTTTTGTCACCCATCCCAGACAACGCAAGAACATTTCTAGGATCGTTAGGATTTGCAATAAAATTATCTAAGCGTTCACGCTCGTTTCCAGACAGCCCCATCGTGCCGCCGCCGTCAAGATACGCAACATACTTGTCATCCAAATACGCTCTCGCATTATTCATCAACTCGTCGCCAATCAACTCGGAACGAGAAAACGCTGTCACATCTCTCATGCGGAACGAATCAAGCATCGCCACCGTTTCAGCAAAATTCATGTTAGGTGCTGGTTTAGCAACGCTCTTCAAAATGCCAGTTGAAGACAAATCACTGTTGAGAATGTCGTTACGCAGTTGACTTAGGAACGCTGCTTGACGTGTCCCAATGTTTTCTGGGCTTCCCCCATCAAAGTACAGCAAATACTTCGGTCGAAGAATGGAACGCAAAAAGTTATAAAAATCTGGGTGGTCAGACGCTTGCCAACGACCCCAGATATTGATGTCGTAATCTGCCATCAGACTGCTCCTAACATTCCCATCAACTTGTTGACCTTACCTAAATAGGTGTACGCAGCTGTTTCGGTAGGTGCAGCACTTTGAGCAAACCCTTCGGCAGCAACAGAAACATTAGGTAACTGCTCAATCATCCCTGCACCACCCTGCTGATACGAAACCTCAGCCTGTTGACGTTCAGTAACAAACCGTGCCGCCTCATCCTCAGTTAACTCGCGACCCATCGTTTGTTTTGCAACTTCGTTAGCAACCGCACGCAAATCTGCTGCGGCAGTAACCCGATACACAGGAGCAACTGGAGTTTTCTTCGCCCCATACTTGCTTAACTCCATCATTGTCTGCTCATAGTCAATGCCACGGTTGTTGGCAAGCTGCATAACTTTCCACATTGAACTAATAGCAGACACCGTGTCGCCAACATCAAACCCTTGACCGTCTAAATAGTCCATGATTGCGTCACGACGGGCAGCAGGCATTGAGTAAAACTCGTCTGTAGCGTCCTCGTAACGGTAGAACCGTGGGTTGCCTTGCTGGTCAAAAAGTTTTATGTTGCCGGTCGCAGTGTCAACAATTCCTGGACCGCCATACAAATAGCTGTCGTAAATTGCTTCTCTGGCGGGACTGTAGGATGGCGACCAGTCTTCTGGCGCAAACATTGGATCTTTGGCAGGGCGCGGCGGAGGATAATACTCCGGTTCTTGCGTGTATTGCTGGCCTGTAGCCCCAAACAATGTTTGTTGGCCGGTAGTTACATCGGTATAGCCAATAATGTTTTGGCCGGTGAAATCGTAGATCGGTTCAAATTGGTTAGCCATGTTGTTTATCTTTCGTCGATCTCATCGAACAATACTCGCGAATACACACGTCCGAACTCCGGATAACGCACCATCAGATCGTTCGCTATGCTCCGAAGATATTGTCTCATATCGGCAGCAGTTGAACGAGACAGCGGTTCTGAACTGAAACCGTCACGGTTAATTGATGCTTGTTCTGCTATGTTGCGTTGGTTGAAGTACACCCGCAACGCTTCTGCTGTCGGGTTGCCTGTCATCCGTTCATCGTTAGCCATCTGTTCTAGTTGTAACATGATTCCGGGCTGCTCGTTGATGTCGATAGATAGCGTGCCGTAACCCGGATACTGTTTTTTCAAATCTTCACGGTAGCGTCGCAAAAATTCTCGTTCGCCATCATCAATAACTGGTTCGGCCATACGGATAGCGTCCATATACAACGCTCGACCAACGATCGCTTCAGCTTCCGCTTTCAGTTCCGGGATGCTTGAACGGCGTGTGCGTTCCCCGGTACGCAACTGACGCAAATATGTTTGGAAATCAAACTCGCCGCCTTCAGGAGCAAAATATCCGTACACCTCCGGGTATTGTTCTGTTACGTCACGGTTCTCGTATTCCCATTCACCGAACACATCGGTCGCCGCCAAACCTTTAACTTCTGTTTCAGTTAAACCTGGCAAAAACCAGAGAACATCGGGGCCGAACGCCCGCATAAAGTTTTCGGTAGCGTTATCGTAATCATCTTCCTGCATTTGCCGCCACGTCGCTGCAAGCACAGATGTACGAACGTTGTTCTCAACCAAAATTTCCATGTCGCCAACAGTGACCGTGCCTTCATAATCTGTCGGGATTGTCAACTCTGGTTCCGGACGGTAAGGGCCAGTGAACTGTCCGAGGGAACGCAACAACAACAAACCTTTCGCCGCACCAGACGCTTTTTCCATAAGCCGTTCCATGTCCTGCGGGTTGGTTTGATCGTATTCGCCGGTAGCCATCAATGCTCGACCGGCATCAATGTACAGTTCCGCAAACCAGCGATCTGTTTTAGGGTCAGCAAATATGGCTTGCGTAAATTTTTCTGCCCAAGCCGGTGTCACAATGTCTAACGGGTTTTCGTAGCCGCCGAACGGTGCGACCATCGCCAACACATCTTTGAACTGTGGTTTGTCACGCAACAATGCTCCGGCAGGATATTGGACTGCTGGACCAAAACCGGGGAACACTTGTAACGTTTGTGACAACGACTGGACAGGTGCAGTAAAATCAACACCGACATCACCCAAGTCTTGTCCAACTCGCTGCTGGATTCCTGCGCCTGCACCTAAACCGCCGAGCGCACCCACCGCAAACACGCCGCCACGTCCACGGGTTGCTGTTTGCAGTAACGTGCCACCAGCCATAGTTGACGCAAACAACAATGCTGTTTCACCGAACGGCACGTTGAACGTCATGTTGCCTGTTACCGGATCTTCGTAGAAGAAGCCTTTGCCGTCGTTATCTGGGTCAGCGTCTTGTGCTACACGGATAGGTCGTTGCACTTTACGCAACCTGTTCGGGTTCAACGCAATCTGTTTCAAGTTGAAAGTTTGTGCTTCTTTCCATGCGGCACCGAACGGAACAGCGATACGCATAATGTCAGTGAAGTTTGAACGTTCAGCGGCATTGAAGAACACTTTTTGTGTTTGGTCAAGTGCGAACGCTTTCGCTACAAACGATGCTTGTTCGGCGGTGATGCCTTCAACGGATGCAGACACTCGGCCTTGCTTAATTTTGTTCCACATCCGTTCAGAACCAACATATCGTGAAGCCCACGCATCAAACTTTTTAGGGTCAACAATGACAGCTTCGCCCTGCGCTCCACGTTGCACACGTTTCTGTGCGTCAGACAGTTGACGTTCGGCACGCCTCAAACGTGCCTCCATTTCTGGTTTCCTGACCATCGCGCCGTTCCACTCGTATTTGCCGGTGTACTTGTCAGGTTCTTTCAGCGATGATTTCAACAAACGAACTTTGTCTTCGGCTTGTTTGACGCTGGCTTCCAAAATGTTGTCGTAAGCAGTTTGGAACGCTTCACGACTCAACTGGTCGGCATCAACCAAATCTTCAAGTTTGGCGTAGTAATACTGGCGGTGAACGGGTGAACGGTTAAGGAACCCTTCTTTCTTGCCGAACACATGACTGAAGAAGTGCCGTACCGTACGGTCAGCAACGTTTGCGCCTTTCGCCCCTGCCTCCAACCGTAACGGTTTCGTATATTTAACGTTTTGTGGCAACGTAGTGTTTGCCTGCCCCATCAAATATGCGATTTCGTCAAAAAATTCTTCTGTGTAATCGAACCGTTCAAACTCGTTGAGCGCACGACGACCGGGGGAACCGCCAGCAAACGCTTTTACAGTTGCACCGGCAGTGTTGACGAACTCTCCGTCAATCTCGGCGTTCTCGATGATTTTCTTTAACTGTGTGTACCCGCCAGTTTTGCGTTCCACACGGTCAGCAACACCGGAAACAAACTTGCGTAGGTTCTGGTCAAAGAACTCTATTTGCCCGTTGACATCAGTTCTGCTGAACACCACGTCACCACGAAACGAGTTGCCTTGTGCATCGGTAAGTTGACGGCCACGCCAACGTTCATTTAAACGTGCCAAATAGCGTTGACCTTCCGGTGTAGTTTTCAACAAGTCAACAATTTCGTCAACATCTAAACCTGCCGCAGCCCAACGAGCAACCTGATCGCCAGCCAACAAACGAATCTCGGTAGCAACACCACGCACATAGTCCTGGTTGTTTACACCACGCGAAGCCAACGAATACTGGCCGTTACGGTAACTCCACTTCTCCGCTTCAATCGGGTCAAGACCGGCCTGCAACGCTGCAACACCAGTAGCCTCATCGAACTCGGCCATACTGTCGCCAGCAATACGAGCTGCGTACGGGGCGTACTCTTCGCCATCAATCGTGCCTTTGAAGGTGCGGCGTGACATAGCACGAACCCACTCAATTGGATGCGCTGGACCAGATTTGACTCCGGGTGCAACAAGTTGACGCATCCCTGACTCAATCATGTTTCGAGTCATGTAACCGCCTGTTATCAGGCTGGTTGCTTTAAACAGTTTACTTACAATGAAATCTGTTGCCGTAACCCAACCCTGAGCATCTCCATAAACTTCAGGCATTTCGGCTGCCTTAGCAAAAATAACCGCATACCTTGACGACGCTCGACGCACATTTCGAGGATCAGGAAAATGAGTGGCAAACTTCTTCGCCTCAGAATACAGCTCGGCTGTATCGCCTTTCATCGCTAAACCAGAAACTTCTTGGCCGTTAATCACCGCAGTCAAATCGTCATACGTTTTAACGCCAGGACCGCCAGGGCCATCAATCACGTCACCAAACAAACCGGACTCTTTGAAACCGTCCATGTCTTCGTTGTAACGGGCAAACATTTTTTGCAGGAACTCTTTGTCCTGTTTGCGAAACACACCCTGCCTTGTAGCCATCGCGTCAATAACAGTGTCCGTCAACTGGTCAATCGCCTGCTTGCTTAGTTCACGATTACCAGAAGACAACCCCCTCGAAAGTTGACGCAGCACAGCGTCACGTTGCTCCGGTGCAACTTTCACCAGTTTCATGTAATCACGGGCGTTCTTAACTGTTTGTGTCAACAGCCGGCCAGCAACATTCGGGTTATCAAAATTGTCGATATCAATAATCAGTTCACGGCCAGGAACAGTTGCCCCGAGTCGTTCGTAACGGAATTTTTCTGCGATTCCACGGCGAACATCTGATGCTGCGCCGACACGAATATCTCGCACATCGGTCAAACCACGACGAACACCTAAACCGCCTTCGTACTGTCTAATTTGCCCTAGTTCGTCAACAGTTGACGACGCTTCATCCAAATTGTTTGACAACAAGCGACGCATCCCGTTAATGCGGTCGTTGTCTGGCCGAAAATCGGTGGTGCCTTCAATAAAATTGTTGTTCAGAATGTCGTCCCACAGCGAATTGTCGGCTTTAGGAAGAATGTCCATCGCTTCTTCAACTGTGCGTACCCGTGCAAGACGTTCCACAACAGCAGTGCCGGAACGAGTGTTTAGCCAACTGTTTGCTTTAGCGGTGTTGACAAACGGTGACGCAAAGTTTGTTAAACCAGAAAGTTTCCGCATACCGGCAACATCGGCGGCAGCGGTGGCACCTTTGCTTGCAACTTTTGCTCCAGGGAGCGACGGCACAGCAATAGCAGCAGCAGCATCAATAATGCCTGACATATAGTTGTACGGCTTAGAACCAGGCTCAAAAAAAATTCCGGCAGAACCCTTACCAAACGTCAACGCTTCACCGTCATACATTCCACGGTACGCTTTCACCGCCTGTTGCTGGCGTTCTAACGCTTTCTCACCAATCCAGAAACCGTTACCCGTTTCCTCACCCGACAACATCGCACCGAAATCGGTTGACGCAAACCAGCCATCAGTCCAAGATTCTGTTGTCGGAGGTGTATACCATTCAGACGGGTCGCGAGTCTGGCCGGGGCCAGGACCACCGGGGCCACCTAAACCAGTGAACGCCCGTGTACCAAAGTTCGTCACCAACTGCGGCACCAGTTCTAAACCTGCGAACGTCCAACGTGAAGCCGTTTTCAACCATTCCGGCCACGGACCTTTATCTTCAGTTTCCTGCGCTTTCGTCTGATATTCAACTTCGGTAGCAGAATCAATCATCTGTAACGCAGATTGCTGATCGAGTGTGCCATCACGGATTCCTTCAGCGGCAGACAAAATCAGATCAGGGTCACCGTACCCTGCGGTGCGACTCAGAAAATCAACGTTTTTTGCGAACTCTAAACCGGCATTACGTTCGTCAACGTAGCGACGGTTGGACCAACTTTGTAACTCCCGATACAGGTTTTCTTCGTCGTCGATAGAAAGATCATTGACCCCCACGCAACCGCCTCATTTCATCCATAGCGCGAGCCTTCTGCAACAACATCAAAATTCCGTCACGAGGATAAGCCTGATACAACGCTTCCAACTGTTCAACTGTGCGAGAAGACGTAATGTAACGTGGCCGCATACCTGCCTCAACTGGTCCAGGGCCAGCTCCGAAAGGTGCGCCAGCAGTGATAGGTTCTTGCGGGCGTTCACTAGGGCGAACAAAAGATTGTTGTCCTGGCACCGGGCGTGGAGCCATCTGTTGTGCTTGGGTTTCAGTAGGGGGTGCGCCAGTAGGAACAGCTTGTTGAGATTGTGCCTGCTGGGTTGCTTCCCCATAGGTTTGACCAGTGAATTTGGCTTCTCCTGCCATTGTCAGCCTCCGAGCTGTGCAAGTAGAGCTTCAATACCGCCGCCACCTTGCGGTCCTGGCGGTGGAGCCATCGGTGCCTCAGCACCCATACCCGGCATAGCCAAACCAGGCATACCTTCAGGTGCGCCAGCCGGAACTTCCTGTGCTTGACGTTCGCGGGCTTCCTCATCAACTTCTTTAACAGCGTCGAACAACGACTTTTTCTCCAACATCACTTTTTTGGTAAGCGATGCTAGGTCAGCAGGTTGATATGGGCCTTCAGGGTTGGCGGCTTGCTGCTGGATGGATGCGAGCAGCGCAGCCTCGATGCCTTCGGCGGTGATGCGGTCGCGCTCTAGTTCTGGGTCGCTAATCATCGGGTCGGCTTCACGGGCAGATTCTTTTGACATCATGCCAGTACCCATGCGTTGTCCGAGGCCAACAATCAGGTTGTTTACATCGGAACCAGATGCCGAATATGAAACGTAGTGGAAGTCGGTTTCCCAAATTTTGTTCGGGGTGTAATCAACTTTTCCGGACTGTGCGCGTCCCGGCATAAAGAACGATTTGGGTTGCGAACCGAAATAGGCTTTCTCAATTGCGATAGCAACCTTGTCTTCTTCCAACAGCGAGGATGCAAACAGGTCTTGCGCTTCCTGTACCCGATAGTCCACAACTGCGGACAGCACGTTTTCGCCACGGCGACCAGTACGAATGTTTGTGCCGGATTCGCCACCGAACTCTGCGGGGATTGCACCTTCCAAACGTTCCTGCCGTTCAATGCGGTCAAGAGCCGTATCAGTTTTGTAGCCGGGGTTGACCTGCTGGATCTGTAGGTCGCCACCTTTGATGATGCCCAGCTCGCCACGTTTGCCGTCAGCCAACGCAATAATTTCAGGGTTCTCACCGGGGCGGGCAACCAGATATTCGTCTGGGAAAATGCCTCGCTCAATAGCGATTTCTGTTAATGCTTGCAGACGCGCACGGGTGTAGAACATTCCGAGCATGTCATCAAACTGGCCTCGTGGTGTGTCAAGTGTGATGCGTTGCGGGATAATAACCAGCGGGCAGTCGGCACGGTTGATGATGCGCTCCAGTTCAAGCACTTCCATCCCGGCACGTTCCATGTAGTTCAGCGACGGATCATCCTCTGCGCCGAGAACACCAACAACGATTTCGTTGTCGTCAACGTATTCAAGCAACGTGAACTGTGTGTCTGGTTCTGGTCGGCCAACACGCAGACGGCCATCAACCTGTGGACCGTACATTTGGATAAGCCACGAGTACGGTTTGCGGTAGGTGAAAATCACGTTCTCTGGGACAGGGTTGTCCGGGTCTTCGCACGGTGCCGGATAGGTGTCAAGCGGGTTACGCAAATGCCATTTAGGTGCGTTCGTACGGAAACATGGTTTCACCACGACAGGTGACATTGAGTAGCCGAGCAGATGTCGGGCGCGTCGCCGGAGCTTCATGTTCATCCGGTTCTGATCCCACATCGCCAACATTGCTTTGTGGCGCAGCGAAGCTAAATCTTTAGAACGTTCCGAACCTTCCTTCATTGGAGGGAAGTACGGGTGTGGCATTGTGGATGCGACACGCATTGACATTTGGTCAAGGCCAACAGACAGCAGGTTGGCGACAGATGCTTTAGCGTTCTTGTCTAGTTCGTTCAACGGAACGATCACGTCGCCTTTAGCAAGTTCACGCACCTTCAGCATCTGGTCGTGAACTGGACCTAGTATTCGGCGGCGATGATTGTACATCGCTACAATTTCTTCGATAGTCCTCACGCGCACTCCAAAACAGTTGACAGTCTTACGCTAAGGATACCATTATCCACAGCAGTGATGCTTCAATCCGCAGTGTGGGCATCGCCAACGGGTCGCTACAGGATCAAATTCTTTTCCACAATTTTCGCAAGGCATTATGCGTCAACCAAAAAAGATGGTCGCCACATGCGAGGTGGACGTTTAGGTTCCGTCAACTTCGGGGCGTGCAACAACATAAACCACAACGCCATCGCCAAGTCAGTCCCCTTCTTCTTATCACGAGTCCAAGTTTCCAACTCTTGCACCAACGCCAACGTTTTCCAGTTCTCCGACATGCGAGGCAACCGCAACGAACCCGACCTGACAACCGGAGGAATCAACGCTTCCAAACCAAAGTTCTCATCGAGCTTATTGCGTGACGTGGTATGCGGGATGATTAGCACCTGACGTAACGCCTGCCAACGTCGCACAAAATCGTGTGCCAATAAAAACCGTTGCGCTGCGTTAATCTCAACAACGATATGTGACACCGGATACCCCATGTCCTCGGCACGATCACACCAGTCGTCAAGAATTCCGGTATATCGGCCAGTGGACATATCGTAACCGAGCAGGTCTTCTGCTGTAAGTTTGGTGCGTTCGATATCGACAACGTGATACAAACCGAGATCGGGCTGATAGATAGTCCAAATAACCCCCCAAAAGTTTGCTGGCGAAGGGTCAACCGAAATGATTGACACCCACGGCGGTTTCAACCCACGAGTAATGTTTCCTGGGAAACGGTCACGGTCAATACAACCCGGATATTCCACGCCGTCTGATGCGATGCCGCCGATCAACTGTGGGCGTTCCACAAGCTGATAATCCAAATCAATGTCTTCCTGTTGGTAGACGACACGGAACTTTTGTGGCTGGTTGTATCGGATGAACGACAGGTCTTTCCACGGTAAACGTACCGGATCTAGCAACGGTCCTTCCGGCCATGCCGGTGCATCCTTACGGCGGGACTGTTTACCGGTGTCCAACTCTTCGTAATACGCTTTGTAAACAAGATGATGGTATTTGGGTACACGCACCGGATCGGCCAACGCGTCTTCAACAGTTGCGTCTTCGCCGTCATCCTCTTCAATGTCGTCATAGGTCACTTTGTCTAAACAATGTTTGTACAAGTCGCCTGGACCTAGCCTCTGACCGATCACATTCACCAGCCCGCCAGGGTCGCAACGTGCCTCAGCCATCGAGTCCCAGCGTTCCAGCAGCCGGTCGCGGGCAACAGATTCTTTAGCGTTCTCCGGTGAAGCCACATCGTCAAACAAACACAGGTCGGCACGGTGACCGATGAACTCTGAGTCGATACCGTACGCAGAAACGGTGGGTTCTTTGTTGTCTAGCCCGCCAGGAATGAACTGTTCCACCACGAATTCTTCTGCACGCCACAACGAACCGGAAGCCAACGGTTTGAACCGGCCATAATCTTGTGCCAAACAGCCTTCAGCGTCAATGGTTAACCCTTTTTTGACCATTTCAGGGTCAGCAATTAGGCGGGTGGGTCGTTCAAGGGTTTCACGGATACGACGGGAGTATTGTTTCGCTAGTGTTTGCGAGATCGAGCCGATAAGGACTCGGATCGCACGATTTCTTACGATACACCAGACTGCTACGTCGTGAAAAAGGGTGGATTTTCCGGCACCTGGTGGACAGTTGAGTACCAGAAATTCTTTTTCTTCGGATTCTAGGTGTTGAACAATTTTGTATGCTGCGTCTACCTGCCACGGTGACGGGACTCGACCTAGATAGACACGCCGGAAGTAGTCAAAGTCGTCCCAGCCTCGTTTTGCTCGTTCCGATAGACGCTCATACGGGATAACGGGTGGCAGGTCTGTAGCTTCGTCCAAGCTTTGACGTAGTTGTGCGCGTTCACGACCGGATTGTGCGCCAGCTTTTTTGACAGCAAAGTCGGCTGCTTGTTGTTCGGCAGCAATTTTGCGTTTCTTTGCATCCCATTTTTGGCCGGTGTTGTAATGGATGCCCGCTATTTTGCAAGCTTCTTTGATGGAGATGCCTGCTGCGCGTGCTTCCCAGAAACGAATTTTGTCTTCGGCAGGGACATCACGTCTGCCGCTGTTTGTTGTGCCAGCCATCAGAGCAACAGTATACAGGGAGCCAGTCCGAAGGTAAGGAAACCAGCAAACCAAATCTTCGGACCGGCTCGACCTATTGTGGTGTTTCGACGGAGGTGAACCGTCTACCGGAAGGGGATGCAACCGGATGAACACAGCATATCACGCAAACGGTGATATAGTCCAACTATTGCCTGTGGTGGCAATCCAGGAGGGATAATGAAAACCGTTATTTGTAAACACTGTCAAAGGACCTTCGATCTTTCAGAAACAGATGAGCGCATCGAATATCAGTACGAACACGACGCATTCTGCGAAGAACAAGAAGACGATATTCAAACAATTTTGCGTTTGATCGAAGGCGAAGAGATATGAGCGACGGCGGGGCAACAAAGTCTTACCGTGCGATCAGGCATGAAATAGTTCGAGCGAGACAAAGTTCTGGAAGTGACGACACCAGACACCCACACGAAAAATCTGCGATGATTCGCTCAGCGTTAAACGGCAGCAGTGGGCTACGCACGTTAGAACTTTTTGCAGGAACAGGTAACTGCACTAAAAATTTTGCAGAATACGGAACTGTTATAGCTAACGAAAAAGTTGGGAAAATCTATAAGCAGCTCGTAGCCGAAACAGAACACAACCCTGAAATTACATGCGTCAGAAAAGACAGCTTCGTTTATTTTCACGAACTGATTTCTCAAAAACAAACGTTCGATGTCATCGACATAGACCCCTACGGGTTCCCAAACAGATTTTTCCCAGATATTTATTTACTGATCGACAACGGACATCTTTTCGTCACGATGCCAAAACCTTACGTCAACATTTTGAATGGGATAACCAGAGCGCACCTAATTAGCTACTACGGGGAACACAACCCGACTGAACAAGAAATTGTAGAGCGCATGGCGTTATGGGGTCTGTGCCACTGGCGGAAAGTGACATTGATAGAAAGACAAGATTTGAAATCGGTGTGGAGATTCTGTTTCAAAGTAGAAAAAGTTAAGGCTACAGAATACACGGGTGTGAGAAACAGATGAGCGCAGAAGCAGTCGGCTACGTTTACCGGCACTCCCCATACAACGGAGCAACATTCGCCATACATCTCGCAATCGCAGACACCGTATCCGACCAAAACCACAACCAGTTCTGGATGTCAACGGCGAAACTCGCAACAAAAACCCGAACCACCAGAAGAACCGTACAAAAAGCCATCGACCAGCTCTGCGAAGACTTCTTCATCGTACAAACACGGCCAGCAACCCAACACTACCCGGCAACCTACAAATTTTTGATGCCGGCTGTGGATATCTTCTACGAAACACACTCAGGGGCGCAATCTGTGCACCCAGAGGCGCAATCCACGACAACCAGGGGCGCAACCAGTACGCCCAAACCCAATAGAACCCAAAAACCCAAACACTCTTGCTCACCTGACGGTGAAGCGTTCGAGCAATGGTGGAAGCTCTACCCCAAAAAACTGAACAAAGAGAACGCACGCAAAGCATGGAAAGCCCACACCAAAAAAACAAAACCAGAAACCATCATCGAAGCAACCCGCAAACAACTCGCCACCCCAAACACCGCACTCAACACAGAACCCCAATACATCCCCTACCCCGCTTCTTGGCTGAACTCCGGTGGCTACAACAACGAATACGAAACCAGCAGCGAACCATCACGCCAATACGACCAACCAGCACGACCTGAATGTTCAACATGCGACTCCACCGGGTACATCAGCACAATGGACGAAAAAGGCCGCTGGCACGCTACCCAATGCAAGGAATGTAACCAATGATCTTTTACCTCGGAACTGACGACGCATACTGGCTATGGGACAACACACCCCCACACCCCCTATTCATCTCACGACGCAGACTAGAACGCTACAAAAACCTTAAACCAGCCAACACCCAATGGTCGCTTGACAGCGGAGGATTCACCGAACTCAACATGTACGGCAAATGGCGCACCACACCACACCAATACATCGCTCAAGTTCAACGATATGTCGACGAAATCGGGTCGCTTGAATGGGCAGCACCACAAGACTGGATGTGCGAACCCTTCGTCCTACAAAAAACAGGAAAAACCATAACCGAACACCAACAACTCACAGTCAACAACTACCTAGACCTCAAAACACTCTCACCACAACTACCAATCATCCCAGCCCTACAAGGCTGGCAACCCGACGACTACCTACGCCACGTCGAAATGTACGACAAAGCAGGAATAGACCTCACAAAAGCCCCAACAGTAGGAATGGGAACATTCTGCCGACGGGCAAACCTCAAACCAGTACACAACCTCGTCTACCGACTCTGGGAATACGGACTCAAAATGCACGGATTCGGCGTAAAACAAGACGGACTCCCAATCATGGGCAACTACCTACAATCAGCAGACAGCCTCGCATGGTCACTCACCGCACGACTTGCACCAGGAAACCTCTGCGGAACCCAACACCGAGCAAAAAAATGTTCACACTGCCGAACATGGGCCACCCAATGGGCAAACAACATCACCAAAAACATCGGAACAGAAGCACTCGAACCACAACTATTCTGACACACCATGCGAAACAACGAACCAATACGCCCACCCGACACACCAACCGCCAGCCGGTACAAAGCAAGCGGACGACACCACCCAAAACGCGGCTCACAGAAACCCAAAGGCAAAAAATAATCTGATACAATCTAACCACCGGCCCACGCAGGCCGCTCAGGTCGTACCCTCGTTGCACAGGGCGGGACGCAACCCACGGAAACGTGGTCGATCTCTCATGCCCTCAAACAACCTCATAAGAACTTTTTGCGGACAGGAAGACGAGAGAAGCACGAACCGGCGACGGCGAAAACAAAACACTAAACGTGAAGCTCCACGACAACGAGCGGGAATCAGGAACAGCGGCACCCTGATGGGGGACATAAACCTCTCTAAATCAACCCCAACACGGGCACGTCCCCGTCAACAACCATCACAACCAAAGATAACAAGAAAACCACACATCTCAAACACAGATAATAACTGTACACGGGGTGGGCGGCCTCGGCATACCCCCGGGTTGTCCACAGGTTATCCACAGGCAGGGGGCTACTTTACATAACATGCATTATGGGCGGGTTGATAGTGATAGATTCTGTGGATAACTTCCCCCCGGTGGGGGTGTAAAGCTCTCCGGCTGCCAGGGATAGGGTACCTCTTCGGCGGGCTGCTGCCAGGGTCACGCCTTGCCAGTGTTGCTGGTGGTGGTGGTGATAGTGGTCCTTGATAGTGACTATGTGTAGATAGTGACGCGCGGCGCGATAGTGATTTTTGGGTGTTGCACCTGGTGCGCAAGGTGTTGGTGAAATTGGGGCTTGACTTGTGGCGTGTTGGTGCTAGTGTTGTGGGTGTTCGGTCGTGTGGTGCGGTCGGCGTAAACCTAGATAGGGGAATGAAATGGAAGATAAAAGCTTCTCGATTGTGTTTGATCGGCGGGCGGTTGATTGGTTGCGGGCGGTGGTTTCGGTCACTGCTAAGGATCGGCAGCCGATTGACTGTGTGCATGTTTCTGCGGGTGGTTCGTTGTGGTCTCCGGTGTTGGGTGACTTTGACGGGGTGTCGTTGACTGCTACCGATAGTTACCGGCTGCTTACTGTGGCGTTGCCGTTGGACGTTGCGGGGCTTGTCGAGGTTTCGGGCTATTGCGATTCGTTGGTGTTGCCGTTGCGCGATGTGAAACTTCCGGCGGGTGGTCGTGTGGCTATCTGTTCCGGCGTTGGGCAATATGACCAGGTTCCCGGCCAGGTCACTGTCGAGATTGAAGATAGGCAAGGCCGTGAGACTGTGCAAACGTTGCGTTATGACCCGGCGGCAAACTTTCCGAACTGGCGGCAGCTGATTCCGTCGCTTGAGAGCTTTGACGGGTTTCCGGTTACTGCTCTTAACGGCGAGCTCGTGGGGCCTTTGTTTACGGCTATGGCTAAGGCCGGCGGCGGTGTCGATTCTCCGATTCGGTTTGTCGGTGGCGTTGACGATATGAAACCGGTCCGTTTCGATTGTGTTGGGGATTTCTTTGCGGCGTCTGCTATTGCTATGCCGGTGCGGGTCCCTGGTGGCGTGTTGGGTCACCTGGAACGTTTTGAGAGTGTCGAACGTGTGGCGGTGTCGTCATGATTCGGGCTAATCAGATAGCGCGCAACGTTACTGCGGTTGTGTTGGCGTTTTGTGGGTTGCCGATTCTGTGGCAGCTTGTTGGCATGGTGCGCGATTCGTTCAATGTTTCGGCCTCTCATGGGGTAGCGGCGTTGGTCGCGTTGTTGGCGGTGGCGTTGTTGTGGCCGGTGTCCGTTGTTGTGTTGTGGCAGATTATGGGCGAGGGGGCAGATAGTGAACGGTGATAGTGGTACGCGCGTCGATAGTGAGATATCGGCGGCTTGGAAGTGGTACGGGGACGGCGGCCACGCGTGGCTATCTGTACCTGGTGAACACCTGGCGCGCGTCGGTGCGCTTGATTCCATTTCTACGTTTTCCTATGTTGAACCGGATACCGGGCGCGTCTATTTAGAGGAAGATTGCGACGTCTACGAATTTCTGCAACATTTAGCGGACTTTTGCGGGGTTGGCGGCAGCTTGCGCGAAATTGGTGACCATTTTTTGCGGTCTGTTCCGTTCGTTGATTGCGGTAGTCGTGCGGCGTTGCGGGACTTCCCTAGCTTCACGCCGGGTTGGGTTCGTGCGTTGCGTGGTTCGGCTGCGTGGGCGGGTGATAGTGACGGATAGATAGTGAACGCGCGTCGATAGTGGCGTGTGTGGTAGCTGTTCGGCCTTGTTGGTGGCCTTTGGTGGGTTCGATTCCTGCGGGCAGCACTCCGGCAGTGTGGTGCTGTTGGTCAACTAGATAGGGGAAATTATGACAGTGACAGAAATAGACTCGGGCGCGCGCGCGTGGGTCGGTTGTTTAGGTTGCTACAACGGCGGGCGGTTGCGCGGTTGGTGGTTAGATTGTGACGGTATCGCGGAACTACCGGACCGTTGTAGCGTGTGCGGCTCGGATGAATGGTGGGTGATGGATCACGAACTAGGCAATGGGTTCGGCGAAATGTCTCCGGCGGAATTTGTTGAGATTGTGGAACGTTGGCAGCAGCTTGACGAATTGGACGCATCCGGCAGATATTCGGCACCATTGGCGGCGGTGTTGGCGTATTGGGATAATGCCGGGTGGCAGTACGCGCCGAAAGACTCTCACGACATCTTCCGGGGTCCGTCTGACTGTTATGTGTTTACTTGTAATCAGAATGACGACACTCATTTGGGCTATGCGTGGGCAGATTTTGAGGAAGAAACCGGTGGGTGGCGTGAAGATTCTCTCCCGGACTGGGTACGCATAGATTGGGAGAGCGTAGGGCGCGACATTCGGCACACCATGAACGTGTGCGAGATTCGTGGCGGCGGTCTGGCGGTGTTCTCTCATGGGTGAAACATTGACAGTACAAGAACACGGTGAGGAGCTTTGCGCCGAACATGGGCATGAGATCCCTACCGGCTTAGAATTTGGCTATTCGTGGTTAGGTGGTAACTATCGGGCCATCTGTACCGGGTGCGGCATGGTGTTTCTGTTGTGGGAGTGCGTGTGCGAGCTCGTTTGTCGTAGGTGCGAACAATGACGGCGGGCGCGTTTGTTGTGCTTGTTGAACCTCGCCCGGTGTCGTTGTGGTCTGTGACCGGGTGGCCCGTTGTGCTGCCTATCGTTGGGGCGTTGTTGTTGGCGTACTGGTTGCGTTAGTCAAGGCGTAGGGCCGCGTCGCTGCTTTGGTGGTGGCGCGGCTTTTGCGCGTGTGGGGTTCGACCAGGACGCGAGCACCAGGACGCGAGCACCAGGACGCGCAGCCGGTTGTGATAGTGGTGCGAGATAGTGAACGCGCGTCGATAGTGGCGGCCAGTGTTGGAGCTGCCGAAACCGGCTAGTTATCCACAAGTTATCCACAAGAAATCAACTTTACATAACTATTATTCGCGAGCTGCCAGCCGGCCTGTGGATATCCTGTGGATAAAGTGCGAAATCGAACGTATGTTCGACGAACGTATGTTCTGTTTTTGGGCGTTCGCCACGCTCAATACCGCCACGCTCAATACCGCCACGCTCACCAAACTCGGATGACGATTATGCAAGGGTCATCGCCGTCGTTGAATTGTTCGTCCTCTTCTTCGGTCATTCTGGTGCCATCATGTGTTTGGCAATGTGGGTCTGAGATCCATCCTTCGAGCTGTCCGTGTTCGAGCCATTCTTCAAATGTCATTTTTTCTCCGTGTCTTCAAGTCCGCTGATTGTTCGTTTCTTGGGGCCTGGTGTTTTGTTGGCGGGGTTTAGTTTGCGACGTAACAGCCGTCGTTGTCGTGGTGTGTAACCACCGTAGATCCCGAATTGGTCTTGGTTGATGGGGAAAGATAACGCAAAGTCTAGGCATTGTTGTTGTACGTCACAGTTTTGGCAGAGTTCTTTGCCGTGTCTGCCGAGGTAGCTTTTTCCTTCTGGTGGATGAAACCAGTCTGGGTTTGTGCCTTTGCAGTTGGCGCGTTTCATCCATGCGTGTTTCATTAGTCTTGGAATCCTCGACGTTGGCGTTCTTTGTGGCGTTCTATGGCGGTGAGTCCTCCCCAGATGCCTGCGAGTAGTCGTTGGGGGAATTGTAGGGCGTATTCTTGGCAGTCTTTGATGACGGGGCATGTTTTGCAGATTGCTCGTGCTTCGTTTGTTCGTTGTTTGGTTGCGCCTCGTTCTAGGAAGAATGTTGTGGTGTCGAGTCCTTTGCAGGCTGCTTTGCTGCGCCATTGGGTTTCTTGGGGGCTGAATGTTGGTGCTTTTGGTAGCAGGTAGATGTCTTGGTTGTTTGGGTCGGTCATTGTTCTGTGGTTTCGTCAATGATTTCGTCGTCGTCAATGATTTTGAGGGCTGCTGCGACTCGTGATTGTAGGCCGAGAGGCAGGCTTGCCCAGTATTGGGGGCGTTCTGATTCTATGATGGCGTACACGGCGTTGAGTAGTGATCGGGTGTGCCTGTGGTCGGCACATTCTTCGTTGTAGAGGTCTTCCATTTCTTCAAGTAGTAGTTCGGTCATCAACATGCGTTGGAAGAGTTCTTTTTTGTTTTGTGTCATGTGCAATGTTTGTAAGGGTTTCCGAGGCTCATGTACCAGGGTTGCGCCCAACATCCGTAATGTGTTTCGGCGTATTCGGCTAACCAAAGTGCAGCTTCTAGGTTTGTGTACGGGTCAAATAGTTGTTCTGGTTCGGTTGCTATCTGTTCTGATGCCAGCCATTCGTGGTGTGCTGACCATTGGATTTGGGTTACACCGTAAGCTCCGGTTCCTACCGCTGTCAAATCGCCTCGGCTTTCGTGGAAGATGATGAGGTCGAGGACAGGTAGACGGTCTGGCGGCCATCCTGTTTCGATGGCTGTTTCCCACAGTTCTGGGTATCGAGCTGCGTCAATTCCGGGGACAGGCTCAGTTGTCGTTGTAGTGGTGGGAGCCATCGTTGTTGTGGTTGTCGTGTTGCTCGCCTTAGAACGCAATCTAGGGGGGTCTGAAGCGATTGTAGAGGTAGGGGGAGCCACCTCTGTTGGGGCTTCAGTAGTTGCGTTGTACCCAAGCACGGATATGACAAGGAACACTACCCAAGAAATAATTTTCATGGCAGACTCCGGTCAGTATCCGGCTTCTTTAAGTAGACGGGCGAGGTCTTCGAGTCGCATGACGGCGTACTGGTCGCCTGCGTCACCTTTTCCTCGACGTTTTGCTACAACGATGCCATAATCAGCAGAAGCATTAGCACGTTCCACGCTAGCTTCTTCCAGCCACTCCGAGAACGAGAGCGTTTTATGGTTTTTACATTCCCACACCAACCCTGGTGTGCCGGTGATGTCTCCGAGGTCATGGGTTCCTGCTAACGCTCTTCGTTCGGCGTGAGGGAACCCGTGTTCGGCAAGCCAGCGGACAACGAGTGTCTCAAAGGCTGTGCCTTTCTGTTTGTTGCGGCTCATCTACTTCCTCCATCGTTTTGCGTCGCTTCCCTGCCCCGCACGAGTGCATTGGGGCTGACAGCAACGGTCGATATGTGGTGAGCGTTTGACCGCATGTGCGGCACCACCAGTTTACCTTTTTTACGGGTCTTGCCATGTCAGAAGGCTTTCAGTAGCCGTTCGTCGCGTGTTTCGTTCTCGATCTCTGTGCTGCTGCGAGATGTGCGGCCTGTTGACAGCAGGCGGTACACAACGAGTCGTGCGTTGAACTGGTTGACCCCAGATTTACGCATGTCTGCGTATGATTGGCGTACCCGCCCCATGTTTAACGGCAGAACAGTCATGTATGGCGATCTGTTACCACGGGATCTTTTGTTGAGCATATAAATTTTGTTCATGGTTTCCTTTATGGTTCTTGTTTAGAACGGTTCTTCGTCTGGTAGCTGCGGTTCTGTCGCCGGTGCTTCGATGCGTTCAATGCCGCCGAACCGGATAGATAAAGAAATATCGTCAGCCAACACCTGCATCCGGGTTACTTCTACACCTTCTTTGTTGGTGTAAGTATCCTCGGTCAGTTTGCCTTCAACAACAACACGGGTGCCTTTAGCGAGCGACACTGCTGCGTGTTCTGCAAGGTCACCGAACGCTGTGATTGAGTGCCAGATCGTTTTCTTTTTGTCGTCACGACCGCTTGTGTCGGCAACACTGAACTTCAGGATTGCCATAGCGTTCTGCGAGTATTTAAGTTCGGGTTCACGGCCTACGTTGCCGCTGATTTGGATACGGTTCATTTTGCTATTAGCTCCTTGAATGATGAACGCAGCCGGTCGAGGTCTGCGAGTGTTGCGTTGTCGATGTCTGCTACGTCTGCGTGGCGTGCAACTTCGGTGTGGTCAAGTCCTGCTCCTTTGCAGGCGTTCAGAAAGTTTTTGATTGTTTGCTCGTCTGCTTTCTCGTCATCTGCAATCGGTTTAGTTGGCATCGCCTGTGGCTTTTTTGCTGGAGCTTTCTTTTTCGGTGCAGGTGCTGAATCGTCAGCCCATTCTTCTTTGGACCACAACGACAGTGCAATACCGAAACGCATCGCCCCGTTGCGAATAAAGTCGGACACTAACTCTTTCAACAAATCTTGTTTGTTGTGTGGTGCGCTACCGATAGCCAGCCTGGTGTGGCCGAGCAACGTCATCGCTCCAGCCATGTGTGCCATGCCGTTCTCGACACGGTACGAAGGCAAACCGTCGTCGTCAATCTTCAACGGTTTCCATTCCCACAGCGGGTCAACTTCTGTCAGGATGCGGGTGATCTCGGCGTGACCCACATAGTCCAACTTGATGTTGCCTCGCGGGAGCTGCCCCACAATCTTTGGGTCAGGTACAGCGTACTTGTCTAAAACGAGACGCAGACGGTCAGCATTAGCTTCTTCACTCATTGGTTTCCTTTCACAAACCTCAACACTCGGAACGTGCTAGAGGTCTTGTACTCATCATATAGCTCTGGATGTTCTGACGCAAATCTTTTCTGGTCGAACCCTGAACGTGACTGCTGTTTCCAAGTTACCGCTGTTGCGCCCCCCACAGTTCCGGCTGTTGCCCCGTCCAACAATGTGGCAAGTTCTGCTTTCAGCTCGTCTTCTCGCTCGGTAAGTCCTTTCTTCTCTGCCTGCACCGACATCAACTGCACCAACAACTGTTGATGCTGGTCAAGGTTTACTGCTTTATCGTTCACACGGGCATTACGAGACAGATCCTCATAGGTATGTTCCCATTCAGGAAGAATCAGACCAACAGCAAGATGACGACAGAAATCTGCGACACGTTCAACGTGCTTACCCTTCTCATCTGACGACACATGCTGCACATAGATATGCAAATCGAGAGAAGCATCAAACACACCCCACACAACTTCCTCCACATCAGCACACGTCGCTTGATGGACACCTTGCCAATACCAGTACGCCGGTAAAGGGCCGTAGCCTTCAAGGTCTGCGTCTGCATCAAAATGTTTGCCGTATGTTTTGATTTCAACAACTTTGTCTGGTGATGTTTCGTCACCGATCACGCCGTCAAGTGTCGCGACCATCACCGCACCGTTCGATGACATCGTGTACATCAGTTCGGGTGTGGCGATCTGTTCACCGAGTTCGTCCGCAACCCATTCAAGGATGACTGGCTCCAGGCGGGTGCCTCGTTCCATCGCACGGTTCTGCTCTGTGACCGGCGGTTCAGGCAACAACTTTTCTGCTGCAAGCGCATACTTTGTTTTGAAACGATGCTCGCCATGCACGGCTGCCGCATCTGAAGCTGACACGACCGGCCAGCCAGTTTCGTCACGATGCCTAAGTTTCAGCCATTCGATTGAGCCATGCTCAGGTTTAGCGATAGTGGTTCGTTGCATTGGTTTCCTCCTGTTGTGTACAACACGAACAGTTATATCAGGAGGGTGTCACAAAATCAATTACGCTATGTCTTCGTGATGCCAGTTCACCGGCAGATGAATTACTAAACTGTAAATTGATACAACGTTTTCCATTGGGATGTGTGTCACATCAGAAGTTAGTTCAGGGTTTTCGGGGTCAGGCATTACCGTTCCGCACAAAGTTAGATGCCCTTCTAAACATTTCGGCCAAACCCATCCTGATGACAATGCCAAAGTTTCTTTACCTTTATACGATTCGACATCAACCCAAGTGTCTGGTGCTGAAGAAGTGTCACGCCACTGGACTACAACCAACGCCCAAGTGTTGTCTGAAGGATCATAAATTTCTTCGCTCATTCGTCCTCGCCATCGTACGGTTCACCATGTTTATCACATTCACGGCATCGACGGCCCGAAGACGAAGGCCAAACCTCACCGCAATCACGGCAAGCCAACAACATTACTTTTTGCCTCTGTTACGCGCCCGATTAGTTGACGGGTTTTCTCTCACAATCCGTCCACTTTTTGTGTGCGAACCATCCGGCCCACCTTTACCGGCAATACCCTGCTCACGTCGCCATTGAGACAACTCGGAACGTTTTTTGCGTTGCTCAGGGCGGGCATTAACTTTCTTATCGGTCGCAGCTTTCTTACGGCGAGCCTCAGGGTTCTCCCTGTAATACTTCGCTGACTTCTTCGGATTCTTTACCTTTGGTGGTGCCATCTACACAGTGTACAACTTGCCACGGAACCATGCCTGCCCATCATGGATAGCGACCTGCTCATAAAAGAAATTGCCGTCACCAGGTTGGAACGTCACAACACCGTAACCCTGCTGCCAATCCTCAACAACAGTTAACGGTCGCCCGTCAAGATCAAGCCCGCCGCGCGTCGAAGGGACCGCTCCGTCCGTGCGGGCAAGGGTTCCAGGCGATGCCGCAAGTATCGTTTTGGCACCATCCCAATCTTGCCTCGTTTTTTCTGCCCATTCTCTGCGGTGGATATGCCCGTAGAGAACCGAGGACTTTGAGTCACCGTTGAAGTAGGCGTGTGCCGTCGAACCGTTAGATCTGACTTTGTTCCCGTGAATAACTTTGATGCGCTGGTTGATCCAATAAGAGGATGCCGGATAACCAGCCAGATAACTAATGTCAGCGTCGTCAAACCTGCATAAAAAAGGAACGCTAAGAACAGGAAGACCCTCCCTATCGTTACCTCGTTTAAGACCGAACGCTGCTTTGAGGTTGTCAAGAGCCGCATTGGTGATCCTTTCTTCGTGGTTTCCTGCAATCCAAATTATTTTTGCGTCAGGCGCACAGGCTCGTAGTTCGGCAGCGAACGTTGTGGCACGATCAATAGATGCTTGCGTGGTGAGAGCGAACGCTGGTGACAGCCGGTACTTGCCGAACTCGGGTGCGTCAAGCATGTCACCGACACACACCACCACCTCAGGGTTCAAATCACGGATAGCTGAGAGACATAGGCTGATTGCGTCCTCATCGTGCGTGGGAACCAGCTCGCCGTCAGCGTCCCTGTAATAGCCGATCTGTGCGTCAGGCACAATGACAGCAGTCTGCCATCCTTCGGGCTTCTGAAGCCCTTTGACGGGCTTTACAGAGCATTTGACAGGCGCAGCCTGCGACACAAAGTCCCACTGTGGACCATCCTCCCAAGATGGTGACAACTGCACACCAACAAGGTCATGGATTTCTGCTTCGCCCTCATCGTTTTTTGTCAACGACTGGTACAACGACACACGGGTAATGCGACCCACCTCGTCAACATCAATCCCGTTACGGTCAAGAAGCGTGGCGATCTTGCCTAACACTTCTTTCTTGGCGGGAGGTGGCCCCTCTTGCAAATCTTTAGACAGAGCCACAAGCACACTCCCCACGGAAATGGGTGCTTAAAGTTTTAGGACTAACCTTAAACCCGTTGTTGGTCAACGTGTTAGCAAGCCAAACCTGAGAAGGCCCATCGCCATACCTTTGACCCGCTGGCCGTTTCGCAATTATCTCAATTACTTCGTTCAACATTTTTAGGTCTTCGCCCTCGAAATGTTTTCTTGCTCTAGTAACGCAACAAAGGTTAGTGCTAGTTGGTGCGTTCCTTAGGTCGTCCGCTAATGCCATTGGTTTCCTCCTGGTTGAGTTGACTCATCAGGTGAACCAAACGAGAAGCTTCATCTGGTCCACGAGGAACCACTCTAGCCAAAAACCAGCGGATGTCAAGGATGGTGTGAGAATCTAGCGACATGGGACTAGAGATTGTACACCAAGTCAGTCGTGATGCGCGTGCCAATCCATGTGAGAATCTAAACGATTATCAATTTTGTCAACCTTGCCATCAATCTGCTGCAACAACTCGCTGTTACGGTTGTGGTCACGGTTGTTTTCACGACGCATACGCTCAATGAGAACAGTGAGAACGCCACCGGGGGCGAGAACCGCCAACACGATTACTGCCCACGTTGGCACAGAAGATCAGCCTTTGAACGCTGACTCGACATCTTCGTCGGTCAACTCGCCATCCGCTTTGTAAGCGGCAGCTAACGTCTGCACCGCACCAAGAGCGGCGATAGCACCAGCCATCACAGCAGACTTCCAAACAGCCACATCAACAATGGCACCAGCCAACACGTTAGGTACACCGGCTGCTACGAACGTTGCGACAAGTCGCTTTACTACTACTGCGGTCATGTTTAATCCTCTGGAGGTACGAGTTCTGACAGTACAAAGAATATCACGGAAGCAATAGATATGCCGATTGCGATGTCTCTTGTTTGCCCCGACAACGTGATAATCACCAGCAGCAGACCTCCAGCCATTATGAGAGCTTCTAACAGGGTTCTCAGATGTTTCATTTGAGTCTCCTGCGGGACATCACGGTCGGGACACTTCCTATTATGACAGATGCGGCGGTCACTGTGCGACGAGTAGCGACATCAACGGTTGAACCAGCAGGCACATAGTCATCATATCCGGGGGTGGAATAGATATTTACTTGTTCCTCGAAAACTTGTTTCTCTGCCACGGGTGCGTCATTTGGTGGCGGTGGCGGGTTTGCAACTGTTGTGGGGACAGTCGTGGTGGGCTGTGTGGTGGTGGATGCAACCGTCGTCGTGCTTGATGTAGTCGTAGATGGCGAAGAAGTCGTCGTGGGCGCAACTGTTGTCGTCGTGGTCGTCGAAGTTGTGGTTACTGCGACTGTTGTGCTTGTCGTACTTGTAGTCGGCGGGATAGTTGAAGTCGTCGAGGTAGGCGCGACCGTTGTTGTCGATGATGATGTTGTCGTCGGTGACAACGTAGTAGTCGGCGGGATCGTGGTGGTGGTGACGGCGGTGGTTGTCGTCGTAGAGGAAGGGACAGTTGTCGGTGCCGGTGCAGGAACCGAGGTGGTGGTTGTCGTGGTAGAAGGCCATGTCGTTGTCGTCGTACTAGATGTAGTGGTCGTCGTGCTTGTCGTTGTAGTGGTGGTACTAGATGTAGTAGTTGTAGACAAGTTTATCTCAGACAACAGCTCGTACGTTCCGTCACCCCACTCAGGGGTATTTCCAAGCCCCAACTGCTCAGGGTAATAGCCTGCCCGCAGACGGTAATCACCAGCGTCCAACGTCACATACAGTTTCGCTGACACACACTGGTCTTGATCGTTGAAGTTGCCGTCGTCGTCGTATGCGATCAGCGTGTCTTTGCCGTCATACAGCCACAGATACGGGTCAACAGTCGCAGACTCACAGGGCTGATTGCTGTTGCCGTAAATCACGACAAGACTCTGCTCGTCAACAGTGAAAAAGATGTCCGTTTCTTCAGTGATTGTCACCGAGTCCGCAAACGCAGACAACGGAGCGAACACAGCGACGACAAACAATGAAGCCAGAGCAAGCTGGCTGCAAGTAAGAAGGCCACGGCGCACCGTCAGCCAAACATGCAACCCCAAGTTTTAGGACCAACGATCCCGTCACTTGGACCGCAACATGCGGTGTTGTCAGCCTGCCATGCTTTCACAGACTTCTCTGTTTTAGAGCCGAAGTCGCCGTCTGGTGTGGCACCGACCTTTTCTTGTACCAGTTTCACGTCGTCACCCTTTGAGCCTTTACGCAACGACTTACCAGGATACGCAGGAGCAGCCTTCTTCTTCGCAGCTGGTTTACGGGCAGGCTTCTTGTTGCCCAACAGTTCAGCCATCTTCTGCTCGTAATAAGCGGCATCCTGACAATACCTTGTTCCGACCTCTATATGTACCCAATCACCGCCAGGTGAACCAGCGAACGCCTTCTTTGGATAATTTTTCCAAGCGGCACGGTCACATTTCCAGCCCCGACCCCACGGTTTCGGGTAATAGTCAAACACGGCTTGAATGTCCAACACGTCAGCGTTCTCTACGAGGAAGTCCATCATGCGGACAGCATCCTCATATTTCCCGGAACCCTTGTACGGTGCGCCACGCCAAGAAAGGTCACAGGCTCTGCCCGTATTATGAACACTAGGGGTGCTTTTCCCTCTTTTGTTTCTCGGTTTCGCAGACCAGCTTCCGTTATTCCATAAGCCGAATTCGGCTTCGAGTAGGTCTACGAGTTTTTCGAGTCCGGGCATTTTGCGTTTTGCGCCCTTGTCGTATCCGATGTATCTACGTTTCGCCATTAGTGTGCCTTTATTTGGAAGTTGACTGCGAGGTGTGCGTTGGTGACATCGAGTGCGCTGTTAGCGAAACCACCGTTACCTGACGATCCGCTGTGATTTGTCACCCCACCGGAAACGGTGATTGTTGGGTCGGTTGATGTGGCAGAACCAGAAGCGGTGTGGCTGTGTGACGAAACGTTTGCGACAGCCATACCGAAATCAGAAGCAGAATAATAACTAGCGATGTTTGTGTCGGTAGCGATGTAATCAGTGGTGTTGTAATTTTCCGTGTTGTACACAAACAGTGTTGTGTTGGAATTGACTGTCACTGAAATTGTGTGCGAGTGCGCCGCTTGATCCGCTGTAATTGTGTGAGCGTGGCCGTGATTAATCGTGTGCGTGTGCGTAGGAAGATTCGCCTCAGCAATCGTCTTACTATTCGCACCACCAGTCGCACCCAACGTCGTCGTAGACTGACCAAACAACATCTTGTTCGCCATATTCGGCAATACAAGACTAGAACCAGACTGCCAAGACACAGGAACAACAGCCCACAACGCAGGATACGTTGTCTCAGCAGATGCAACTGTTGAACCATCCAACAACAGCCAGCCAGTATCAGCAGACGACTTAATAGTCGCAGCAATCGTACCCGCAGGCAACAACTTGCTCACAACAGCAGAATCCAACTTGGCTTCAGTCACCGCATTAGCAGCCAACTCCGCTGCGTTAACAGCACCATTAGCAATCTTTGCGTTCGTCACCGCATCCGTAGCAAGATTCGCAGTACCAACCTGACCCCACGCCAAACCAGACGACGCAGAAGCATCAGCAATCAACACCGTGTCATCAGAACCAACCGCCAAACGAGCAAACGTAGACGCACCATGCGAAACAATGTCACCCTTTGCTTCCCACATCGAAGCCAACTCGTTCGCCTCATCAGCATCCACAGCAGTAAACACCGGGTACACCGTCGCACCAGAATCATGCGACACCGCAGAAGTACCATCCAAACCACGAACAGCATCAGACGAAATGTTTAACGTCGTATCACCCGTGTTTGTTCGAGAAACCAGCACCTTCTCTTCAGAAGCAGTACCAGGCGACAACACAACATAAAACGGATCAGCACCATACGGCCAATTCGTAGCCGCAGACACCGTGAACGTCGTCGTACCAGAAGCAGCAATCGCTGAACTGGTCGTCGTAGAAACCGAAGCCCCTGTATACGATCTGCGTGTCTTAGCCATAGTTACTCCACAAGCGACCGCAACGTCACCGTCGCAGTCCCATCAAAAATATAGTCGTCGTTAGGTTGATCGACAGGAACCCATTCTACACTCTCAACAATAGTTTTGTAGACTGACGTGCCTGTCTGGTACTGGATAACACGAGGATTATGAATAAGATCCCGCAGCTTGTTCAACTCAAACTCAACATCCACGTTGTATTCCCGGTTGAAACGGTTGATGCGTTGATGCAACAACACCGGCACCTGGAACAACTCGGAACGCGACGGGGAAGGCACAGCTCTAGCCTGCCAACGTACCAACACGGGACCCTCTGACGGTGTAACGCTGTCACGGTTTAATGTCACTTTGAATTTGGCTTGACGGTATTGGGTGTCTGGTCCGGTCAGCGTGGTGAGTGTACCGCCCTGCACGTTTGCTGTACCTAACCGTTGATAGTTGCCGCCGTTATAGGCGTAATCCACGTCAATACTGCCGTTCAACTCCTCATATTCAAGGTCAAAGAACGCCAAAAACTTCGGATCAGGAATACCCCAACGCCAAGTACCAGTCTCACAGTAACCGGAAGCCATCAGGTTCGCTGTGTCTTCAACCACAACACCAACACCCGACACCGTGAACACCCGCTTCGAGTCAAACGTGGCAACACTTTGCACGTCGCCCTGACCTTCATACATCAGGTCGGGAGCTGAGGCAGGGACGTTCACGTCAACATAATGTGACAGGTCGATACGGCCTAAGCCGGTGAAATCTGCGGTGTAGTCGGTGACTCCAATCCAAACGTATTGTTGGTAGCCGTCGGCACACAGGATAGGGTTTGTTCCTGCGATGGTTTGTCCGAGGACTAGGTTGGCGTCGGCGTCTGCGGTGGCGTATCGTAATCCTTCGTTGGTGCCGATGAGGACGTAGCCCAGGTAGCCGGACAGGCTGTAGATGCGTTCTCCGACTGGAAGTTCTGCGGCGACGACCGGTGTGTCTAGGGTGCCGTCTGATTGGATCGTCACCTTGTAAATCAACGACTTTTCGCCAGAACGACCAGCGCAATAGATCGCGTTCTGACCGGCAGCGAAATCAACCCAACGTAAATTGGCGTCGGTATGAGTGTAGAAAGCCGAAGGATTCGGTGACGTTGGGTCAACATACATTTCGCTTGACCCGTTATTAGCAACGAACAGTCGGCCCTTCACATACTTGAGCGCACCGAACTCTGGGCCGTACGAAACCGTGCTGAGAGAATGCGTTGACCCGTCAATCTTACGCAACCCTTGCGTGCTGCCTGTACCAGCAACAGTTATGTAAGCATCTGAACCGGTTGAGTCCATGTCACGGATCGTGCCCGTACCAGAAATCGTTGTCCAAGTAGGTGACGTAGCATACGGATCAGTCGTGTACTTCACATTTGAGCCATCCGTACACCACAGCTCGTCACCAACAACAGCCAAAAACAGATTCGTGCCAGACGTAGACAACGACACCTTCACATCGTTCAACAACGTGAGTTCGCCCTCAGTCCAAACATCCACACCCAACGAAGCCTCAAACCGTTCAACATTACTGTCAGGCAAATCCCCATACTTCTGATTGAAACCGAAATGCCAAGACGTTTGACCACGCCTCCACAACCCCTGCGGGTTAATCGCAGCCTCACCAGGAATATCAGACTGGTCAACCGAATCCCTCAACCGTGCCTCAAACGTGCGGGCATACCGGCCAGACGCAGTGTCCAGCATGTACGGACGGCCATCAATCGCCACCGGAAAAATGTGTGGCACCAAATCAGAGGCACCAGAAATACCTGTGTAAAACGCTGGGCCACCCGTGAACGGCGTGGTGTAAGTAATCAGCGACATCGCCGCCTACTTTCGGATACGCAAAGGATACTGACGGTTCAAACGTGCAGCTTCAGCCATCACACGGTCACGACGCAAACGCTGTAGTTGCAGCATCGAGTTCGCTACAGCACCAGACGGCACTTCTTCAGCTCGACGGGTATCGCCCTGTGATTCAGTGAAGTTGCGTTTCACTTCACGGCCAGCCATCAAACGCATCTGTGTGCCTAACGCCAGCACATCATCCAGATAGTCGGAACCGCCAACATCGGCAACGGTGTCGGACTCTGCGCTGAACGAACCGTACGGTGCTCGGTACACGACACGGATGGTTCCTGACCGGACATACGAATCGAACGCTAACGCGAACCCTGACGCAAAATCTGAGGTTGGCATATCAGACAGCAAACGCACATCACGAATAATTGGGTAGTCGTCAGACAGGTAACGGTATCGGACATCAATCAGGTTTTGGATGTCGGTCGCACCAGTAATGTTCACCATCCGGTCGCTACCATTGTAAGCAATATCAACAGTTTTAACTTGGAACAGACCGTTCAACGGTGACGACAAATCTGCTAGGTCAGCGTTCAACTGTTGCAACACCCGTGAACGAGGGAACCGTGGGTTCACCGTCGTAATGTCGTTAGCGTCATGGGATGCTGCGGTGGTGCCGTTGAAGCCACGTTCCACTACAGCAGATTTAGCGGACGAGTTCGTTGTCCACACATAGAACTGTTCGGAACCGATCTCAAACACGGAACCTTCACGCAAACCTGACAGCGGGTAGGTGAACGTCAACGTGGTTGCGGACGCGTCAACACCTGTCGCAAGTTTGTTGCGTTCCTCTACCGTTCCTGCCAGCAGTTCGCCAGCAACACGGTCAATAAGTTGACCTGCTGTAGTCACTTCTTCTTCTTACCCGAACCTTTATGTGCCGAATCTTTCATCAACTTCCCGTTCGGCATGTAATGGTAGCCAGCAGGAGCCTTCTTCTTTTTCATCGGCATCAGCGTTTCTTGCCCTTCTTCACTTTTGATTCTGCCGTAGACAAGGCAGGACCAAACGACTTGGAACCAGGACCGTTTGACTGAGCGGACTTTCCGCCCTTCTTCTTCATGTAAACGCCACCGTAATGTGCCATGTCACTTCTTCTTTCTTGATGCCCAAGCATTATCAACTAGATTCGGATACGGACGGCCAGCTCTCGCAGCACGGGCTTTCGCTGCTTTCTTCTGGACATCAGACAAACCCTTTGACTTTTTGACAGGGCTTGGCTTATCCCAAAACGCTTTTTTCGCTACCATGCTTTGCAGCTCCAATAGCGTGCCTTTGTTTTAGGACCCGGACTACCGCAGTTGTGGCGTGCATCAAACGACTTTTTACGGGCAGGATCTTGCTTCTTGATCTTCATGTTCGGATCACCAAACATAACTTTCTTAACCCGTGAACCGTCCTTCACATACACGACAGACTTCTTACGGCCATAACCAGGTTCACCCTTACGGATACGACGAGGAGAATCCAACTCCACGTTCTTGCCCTGATACACAGCCATGCGCTAATTGTACTACAGAATGCCAGTCTCTACCTGCGAGCGGTGGGTAGCTTTCTGCTCGATTTCCCTCGCCCCATCAATTTTGGCTGGTTGCAAACCGTCCTGTTTGAGCCGCTTATAGGCATCCATGTCTTTAGACCATTGACGTTCTGTGGCTTCAATACGATTATTTTCGATCTTTCGGGACGGCATTGATGACGCTGCGAACGAAACGCCCGCAATCCGACAGCCGAAACAGCCTTCAATATCAAGCGTTGGATGTACTTCACGATGTTTCATAGTCACGAAATATAGTCGCCGTAACCCGCAGCAGTAAGACTTGCCGCTTCGGTAGCGGAAACTTCATGGTCGTGACCCCCTTGATAGGTGTGGATAACTGTTGACATATCTGACGGTTCTGATTCTACATAGGTGCCGTCATCAAGTTTGTAGATGTTTCGTCCACGGGGGTTTGGCCGGTAGTGCTGTAGGAATCTGAACGCTAACCGTTGTTCTTCGTTCCACGGGATGTCCACATCAAAATCTGAGAAGTGGTGAAGGTTGTCGGTGGGTGGTGTGAATGTTGCCATCAGGTCACATCGTATCCTGCTGCTACTAGGTCTGCTTTTTCTTCTGCGGTCACAAAGTTTTCGTGTGAACCGAAATAGATTTTGACGACGGCGTTGTCGTTGCGTGGATCTATTGAGGTGTAGGTTCCGTCGCTGAGTTTGTAGACGTTGAGTCGGCGTTCGCCGGGGGTGAGCCGTGAGAACAGCCGGTTTGCTGGGGTTGCGGAATGGTAGTTTGCCCACGGGAAGTCTGCTTCGACGGGTGGCCGGAAGATGAAGCTCTTTGTCCAGGTGGCTGGGATGTCTGCTCCGTTGCCTGTGTTGCTGGCTGTCCGTGGGGCGATGTGTAGTCCGGTTGCTGTGCCGTCTGATGTGTTTGTTCCGGTGGCTGTGCGTGGGGCGATGTGTAGTCCGCTGGCGGTTTGGGTGCTGTCACCTGCACCTGTGGCGGTGCGAAGCACGATACGCAGACCGTTAGCGGTTGAGGTTCCTGCCCCTGTCGCGCTGCCTGTAGCGAATGTGGTGCGTACCTGTACAACAGCAGAGGTTCCGTCACCTTCGCCTGTTGCTGTTCGGGGTGCGATGTGGAGTCCGGTTGCGCTGTCTCCGGTGGTTGCGCCTCCGCTGCCGTATGCGGTGCGTAATAGTTTGTGCAGGATGGCGTTGTTGGATGTGCCTGTTCCGTTGCCTGTGGCGGTGCGTGGCGCGATGTGGAGGCCGGTTGTGATGGAGGTTCCTGTGCCGTCGCTGGTTGCTGTGCGTGGCGCGACGTGTAAACCTGTTGCTGTTGAGGTGCCGGTGCCGTCACCTGTGGCGGTGCGGAACGCGATGCGGACACCTATGGTTGTGGAGCTGCCGGTGCCGGTGCCGGTTGCTGTGGTGTCGAGTGTGCGTGACCCGTTGTAGCCGGTGGTGTTTGTTGAATAGGTGAGGGCTGTGGATGCGTAGCCTTGTGCGACGTTGGCGGTGGTGCCTTCGTAGGTGAGTTGTTCCCGGTCGTATAGGTAGTCGGGGTTGTCGTAGTCTTGTTCTACGGTGTTTCCGGCGTACGTTATGTGTTCTTCGTAGTCGGTGGAGGATTCGTACAGCCGACTCATCGGTTACACTTCTTCGGGTTTTTCGGTGCCTACCTGTTGCTCAATCCACGCTGACCATTCTTCGGTAGACATGACAGTAACGGTGTCGTCAACCTGTACGTTGACCGTGCCGTCAGGGTGTAGTTCTTCTAATTCTTGTCTAGTCCACTCAGCCATTGTTGTATCCGTAAACTCTGATCGTTCCATTCGACATTGTTCCGCTAGAAACGAGTAATGTAAGGCTTGTGTGCGAAAGATCGCCTCGTTGAATGCTTGCGTGCAGTCTGAACTGCATCTGCCCTGCGATGTCCTTGTAGAACGCCTCGCTCTTCACTGTCGTCGGTTTAGCGATGTACGGTCGAAAGATTTCCGAAACCGTGTCGCTTCCCTCGCCCGTTCTGTTCACACCCCACCATCCAGCGGTTTGTGCTGTTTCAGCGCCGTAGCCTGGTGTTGTGGATGCCACGAACCAGAGTTGGCGTGTCCTGTCATAAGTGTTTGTTGAGACACCGCCCAGCCTGAAATAAACATCGTTATTCGCTGACGCATTTTCAATGTTGGTCAGCACTTTGTAGTTCTCAAAAGTCGCTGAGAACGCATCTGTGACTGTTACTGATGTTACACCGCTACCGATACTTACCGTTTTGACCAACGTCAAACCTTGATTAGCAACCTTATAATCCAACGACGAAGTAACCGCCGAACCATCCACACCAACCTTCGCCTGCAACGCCTCCACAGCATCATTCACATCCGCATGTTGAGCAGAATGCGACGGCGAAGCCATCGTCGAGCTGGATGTCGGGTTCGTAAAGTTATCTATGCTGGACGGAAAATTCGTGGTCACGGAAGCACCTCTTCAAGTTTCTCTGTGCCAACCTGTTGTTCAATCCATGTGTCCCATTCTTCATGGGTCATAGGGCGCACATCATTATCGACCTGTACGTTGACGGTTCCGTCGGGGTGTAGTTCTTCTAGTTCTTGTCTAGTCCATGTAGCCATCGTTATCACCCGTTGTTATATCCGTACACCCGAATAGTGCCACCCGACATAGTTCCCACACTAGGGAAAAAATAAAGGTCAGTTATTCTTGCTGTTGACGCGTATTCGTACGACCACCAAGAGCCGGACAAAAACCCATGACCGAAACCCATCAATGGGGTGGCTAGGCCTACGTCGTAGGGTGTGTGAATGTCAAAAACCGTGCTGGTTCGTCCGGGGGTCGTTGTCAGATAGCAACACGAAACATCTGAAAGATTATTGACAGACCATGTGTTGACCGTGCCAGAATACAAAACCGATTGACCACCCCCGTAATATCCAGCAGCATAGATTGTCCCGCCGTTACCTAACCGAAGCTGCAAAGTTTGACCACTAGAATTAGAACAATTGAAACCCGTAAACGAAACCCGATAATTCTCAAACGTTGACGAGAACGCATTAGTGACAGTCACCGACGACACAGCGGTACCAACGGTTTGTGTTTTGACTAACGTCAAGCCTTGTTGAGCAACCTTGTAATCCAGCGACGAAGTTACCGCCGAACCATCAACACCAACCTTCGCTTGTACCGCTTCCATAGCGTCATTAATATCGGCGTGCTGTTGATCGTGCGGCGGATTATCTAACGTGTCAGCCGATGTCGGGTTCGTGAACGCATCAATACTGGACGGGAAGTTCGTGGTCACGGAAGCACCTCTTCAAGTTTCTCTGTGCCAACCTGTTGTTCAATCCATGTGTCCCATTCTTCATGGGTCATAGGGCGCACATCATCATCGACCTGTACGTTGACGGTTCCGTCGGGGTGTAGTTCTTCTAGTTCTTGTCGTGTCCATGTAGCCATCATCATCACCCGTTGTTGAATCCGTACACCCGAATCGTGCCACCCGTAATAGTTCCGTTACTAATTAACAACGTAAAACCTGTATAAGACGAACTTACACGATGTTCACCATTCATAACGCCATAACCATTTGCTTGATAACAACCGTTTCGTATTGTTGTATACATTGCTTGATAAGGATTAAACAATTCAAACGTTGCTGATGTTGTGACTGCATCACCTCCACCAACCCAACTTAAACTCGTGTGATTAGAACGGCTTGCAATAGACGGACTGCCCGCACCAACACTTCCATACAATAAAACACCGTAATAACCCGTTGTTGACGAACCGATTTGCACCCCAACGTCATGCAAGTTGGTAGACGTTCCTCCACTCATAATTACACGGTAATTGTCAAACCGTGAGTCAAACGCATTGCTGACAGTCACCGAGGACACACCGCTACCAACAGTTACGGATTTGATAAACGTCAAACCCTGATTAGCAACCTTGTAATCAAGCGACGTGGTTACCGCCGAACCGTCCACACCAACCTTCGACTGGAGTGCCTCAACAGCATCATTCAAATTGGCGTGCTGAGTAGCATGAGGAACCGTAACAGAATCCATCGCATCCGAAGCAGACGGATTCGTGAACGAATCCAAAGAACCCGGAAAATTAGTTGCCATCAGTCCAACGTCAACGTCAACGAAGTAATCTGAAACGTATCACCAGCCGTCACAGCAGCAGACGAAGCCAACGCCCCAGACCACAACGCATTACCAGCAGACGAAGCATCCCACAACGACCAATGCGAATAAGTCTCAGACGTAGAAACATTCGTCCACTCAACAGTCGCAGACGAAACCATCGAACCACCCGAAGCAGCACCAAACGACACAGCCTTCCGAGTAGTCTCACCAGCCGCATTAGCCGTACCATCCTCACCCGGATCACCCGTATGCAACTGCAAATACGCAGCAGAAACACTGAACGCAGTACCAGAAATCGCAT
>Ga0208644_1000210_pt1 | contig 42149 bp, 50 predicted proteins | sample VirMetDEL_Nov_18_FD_184517 | JGI IMG/M metagenome (GOLD analysis project Ga0208644, IMG submission 184517) | Aqueous microbial communities from the Delaware River and Bay under freshwater to marine salinity gradient to study organic matter... | ecosystem: Environmental > Aquatic > Marine >...
AAGTCTGGCGAAGCAGCGTTCTCTGTGTCGATATAAACTGCTAGACCACCCATCTTTTGTGTGTTGGCTAGAATCTGAGTGACCAAAAGACTTTTACCACTGGCTGATTCACCAGCAATGGTTGTGAGCTTGCCTACAGGAATACCGCCATCTCGGCGGTTAGAAATAACATAATCAAGCAGTGTTGATCCAGTGGAGATCCAAGTCTTTACATCCGTTGGATTGTCTCCGTGTAGGTCGAAAGCAATGTTTTCTTTTGCTGCCTTGTTTAGCTCATTGCGAAGTGAGCTAGCAAGGGTGTTTTTGTCTTTAGCCATTTTATCTCCAAAAGTGGAGAGGCACCTGTACCCCGTGCCTCCCTGCGGGTGCCGGTCAACTACGACAGCAAGTCATCAAACGCTGCGTTGATGTCAGTCACAGCCTCAAGACCACTATCTTTGCTTTGAGTCGTGGTGGTGGCGGCAGCAGTGCTGTTGTTGTAACGAGTAGTTTCGTTACCTTCCGACGAGTCTTCGGTGTCACCCAAGGTCTCAGCTAGGACCTTTTCGCACTGCTCGAATGTAGTGCGTTCGAAGACAGTCTCAACTGCTGGTAGCGACTGTAGAAGAGTGTTGACTTGCTCTTCACTTTCAGCGAGGACGCTGGTGCGACGCATTGGACGGATATCGGTAGTTGGGAATGATTGTCCCTGCTTCTTACCGTAGTCAATACGAAGGTCAGTGCCCTTATCTGGGTCGGTGATGTCACCGTACTCTGGATCAAGAACTACATCAAGCAGTGCTTGGTAGGTGGTGCGGGAAAAGCCCCACCAGCGAACACCCTTGTCCTCTTCACCTCGGACGACGACAGGAGCGAATACTCGCATCTTAGGCCAGAAGCGCTTGGCTGCTTCCTTTGAACTGTCGGTGCCCTCGTTCCAGAGCTTTGTGCCCCACTCTGCGATTGGGTCATCATCCCCAAAAGTGCGTGGGCTCAAAACGGTCGTGCGACCTTCAGCACCCATTGCGTAGTGGTAGTATGCCTCAAAGAAAGGATCTCCGCTCTCAGGGCAAACAAGGCGAACTTGGTGTGTTCCCTCTTCTGGTTTCCAGAAAAAGTCATTGGCATCACCGCCACGGTTAGTCAAGGCAGCGTGCTTTTGACGCATCTTACTTAAGTCAATACCCATGTTTTTCTCCTTTACTGGTTAGTTGACCTTGAACATATAGTAGCACACGTTCAGGACGTGTAAAGCTTTTTAAGGTTGTTTTTTTGATTCCGTCAAGAAAAGAACGGCTTAGACTTACTGATCGTCTTCAGCGGGTTCGTCTTCTACTTGGAAGATCTTGGCTACGGTTACGCTGTGAACTCGTAGATCTTTGCCAGCGGTCAAAAGGATGCTGTCTCTGTACTGTTCCCAGTCTAGCTTCAAGTGCTTTCCTGTTTGCCCATCGTGCTCAAGAGCGACTGCTTTGTTGAGAGCGTTGATGGTGTACAAAGTGTTGGTTTGCTTTTTGCGGTGAACACGGATTGTGTACAATCGTGGGTTGTATACTCTGTTTTTAGCAACTATTGCGTTGTAGGACAAAATCTTGTTTGTTGGATCTTCTTTGTCTTCTAACAAGAAGATGAACTTATTTGTCAAATCGATATTGGAAGCGATGAACTCTACTTCCTCAAGAACTGCCTCTTCACTTTCTGCTTTGATGAAGGACGCTAGTAGTACACCTCTTTCTTGTTTCATTAAAATGTTTTCCTCAAATGTGTTCTATAACTAGTTTCCCAGCCGAGTAAAACCCCTATACTAAATAGTATCCAAAACTGGCTGAATCTTCGAGGAATATGCTGTACACAAAACCATATGGTTCTCAAAGTTTGTTGAATATACTGAAAAGCTTGTTGAGACATCTTCTTCTTTATAGCTCTTGACGTGCTTCTTGATCTTGTTCGTCAAAGAGGGATCTTCGTCTAGATCTGCCTCTGGGATGCCGTAAAAGAAGTGAATATCTCTTGTCTCTTCAATCGGATACAAAAGCTTAATGTCACTCTCATCTTCATCAAGTGACGAGACGCCGAAAGTGGCAAGCCTTGCAATGTTGTGGGGCTCTATCTTGTTGGCAAGAATAGGCTCAGTATGATCAAAGAAGTTAATCATCGCTACGACATACGAAATGAAATAGGAAACGCTGTTCTCATATTCCTGAATGGGTACGTCACCGACGAGGTTATCAACCGCTTGGCGGTGGACAAGGAAGATCTTTTCAAACACACCGCTCCGAGCGTACTCCTGCAAGACATTAAAAGCGATCTTATCATCACGACGCTGGATCTCTGAGCACATCACTCTGTCGGGAACAATATAAAGAACATTTAGCTTGGAGTCTTTGATTGTTTCCAGTATTTTTAATGTTGCCCCAGAAACAGGGTCGCCGCCTTCAAGAACTAGAAGGATCTCATCCTTTTTCTTAATGGAGCGCAGGTAAACAGCAACCGAATCCTGATCCAACATATGCTCGTAGTCGTCCATCCCTGAGTATTCCCCAATGGAAAGGCTACCACGCTCATCAATCTCTGAATCTATCTTGTATATTCTATATTCTGGGTATGCAGTGAGGTGCTCGACAACAGCGCAACCAAGTTTACCTAGTCCAATGACTTTATCCAATGTGCATATCCTTCATAGAACCCAGAGTTTTACCTCTTTTTATGTTTACCTTGAAAGTCCCAAAGTTTGTTGAACTCATAAGGGCTATCAATGGTTTAATTAGGTTCTCATCCTCTTTTTTCATATCAAGAACGACGGCATCGTGGATCAAGAAAGCGATGTTCGAACCAGCAGAGCGAGTACGGAGCAAATACTCTAGCTTTAGAGCCTGCTTTAGCGTCAGTTCTGCCGCAGTAGATTGAACCAAGTAGTTCAGAGCGTGATGCTCGCTTGTATCGGCTATTTGCTTCCTAAATGGCGTTCTAACTGTGTTGCCATCCCAATATTCTTCGAGTAGTCGGTCCTTTTCGTAGAAACTAGCCAGTTTTTGCATATCTTTCTGACTTACAGCAGTCTTTGACCCATAAAGCCAAGCAAAAAACGCCACTTTTGCGTCATTTCTGGTGCTGATGTTTGTAAAAACGTTTTCTAAGTGAAAATCGTGGACATCTTCTTCTGGTTGTGGCTTGCCGAGGAGTCCCAACAGCGTTCTGACCTCTGCTCCGTTGAAATCTAGCTCAATGAAGTAATCATTCTGAGGCAGAATCGCTGATCGGAAGTCTTTATTGAGCGTCAAGATGGGAAATGATCCCTTCTTGGTTGTGAGTCTGCCTGTTTTTGTCCCGAACTGATTGTAGTCAACGTATGGTTTGTTGTCTAGGATCATCTTTGCTTGATTCTTTAGCTTGGGAGAGGTCATATAGGACTTGACAAGCTTTGGATCGATCTTGACCCTTTTTGTTGCGATGTCTCCCAGCATCATAGAGACGTGCTTATAGAACTCATATCGATCAGGCTTTTCAATGGTCTTCACGATGTGTTCACATATTTTATTTTTTACCTCGCAAAAGTCCACCAAGAACCTTTCGGGAACCAGATCAAAAAAGCAGTTGTCGTAGGTGTTGACCTGCGAGATAGCCAAGGACCTCTTGAAAGCCTGAATCTTCTTAGAAACGTCTTCCCAGTCATCTTGTAGATACTCTGGGATGTTATCACTAATCTTGCCACCCTCCAGATACAACGACACATAATCTACATCGATATCACGTAAGTACGGAGCGTACTTCCAAGTCATTGTTAGATCGTCTGGGAACTGCTCTAAGTCAAACAGTAGCTGATTATGTGTATAGATTCCTACGCACTCGGTTTTGTCGTCTAGTGTTTGGAAGATCATCTGTTTCCTCTTCAGCGCCAATTATATCCCCGACTGTTCTCAATGTTAAAGGGTCGGTATCATAGGGTCCAATATATTCTTCCTGTGCGTATCGGAGCGATCTCATATATTGATTTTCTGTGCTTAGGTTGTAGATGTTCATCATCTGTTGAATCTCTCTTCTTCTTATCCTTGATGTTCGCTCAGGGTCACGCTCTGTTAGCCTAGAGAGATAAAATGTTTTTAGTTTCCAGCGATCACCGAATCTAGCCACAAACTCTTCTTCGGTTATCTGCTCTCTGGTCATAACTTCTGTCTTGGGAACACAATCAACCAAAGTGTATTCGTCACGCATAGAGACGGTTGGTGCCGTAGCGACATAGGTGTTGTAGAATCCTAAAATATAAGTCTCAAGCAGATCAACGTCTGTCTTCCAGGTTTCATCATAGGCTGTTTCAAACAAAATCTCAAACACCTCTTCCTGAGAGGATGCATCCTTGGCTGGCTGATATTCTTGATATCCAGGCTGGATGTTACCTTCGCTGTCAAAGTGAGTAGAGATACGGCGCTTAACAGTTTCCAACCCTGGGACCTGAGAATAGCCGAAAGCCATAGGAGCCAACTCTTTATCCAAGAGTGTGGGATCACAAGGAAGAGGATCAGGATAAGAATCCTCAAACCCTTCAATGGGGACGCCATACATATATTCTTGCATAGCTTGGCTTCTTAGGTCTGCTACGAGTCTCCAAGGAATGTTCCTATCAATAGAAAAACCATACTGCGCTACGATGTTAGATACAAGCTCAAAGTTTTGATCCAAGTATTCATAAGACTTTGTAAGATCTTCAGAGTATTTGTCATTGGATATCTCAATCATCAATCCAGACATTAATGGAGAGACACTGACACCTTCGATGTAACCGCTCAAAGTAGTGGGTCCCACTAGGGAAACAGCAACATCTATGTACTCATCAAACACTGATAGGAAGTTGTCTATGTTTTTTATTCTTCTCTCTTTGTTCCCTGTAATCAAGAACTGTTCAACAAAGAATCGATATACAGTTTCTCTCATATACTCATCATATTGAACTGTTATTGGATTCCAAGCCTTTACAATAGTAGGTTCCGCCCAGGGACTGTTTCTGTAGATTATGTTTTGATCGGCTAGCTCTCTCAACCTTGTGGATAGATCGTACCAAGCGTCTGCCACGAAGTTCATAGCAAACTGGCTCTGATTATCTGCAAAGTATAATGACTTTAGAAATCTCTGGTCGGGAATGACTGTATTGCCCTTTGTGTTTACAATGCCATAAAACCTGTCAGCAGACCAAGTGCTGGTCGAGTTCACAATCAAACCTTCGGGAAATATAAAGCGGCGATAAAGATCTCTCTCAATAAAAATCTGTGAAGAGTTTAGCTCGTTCGAACCATAAGAGTAAAGCTCTGGATTGTTTACGGGAGAGGGTCTAAGTTGGTCTGCCATTAGTTCCTTCTCCTATTTGCCTCTGCCAGAGATCCAATGTTTATCTTCCCGCTGTTGGTTCGATGCTGGAATACCGCATCCACGGTCGTTGTGAAACCTCTATTAGATATCTGGTTTGATGACCTAACAACTCTGTAATATCCCCCAAGAGCCAAAACTTCATTAGCAAACTCCCCTAGGGCTGCTCGACTATCAATATAGATTAGGTCGCCATTTTTATGTATTGCGTTCCCAAACATCTCAAGAGAAACATTCTGAGGAAGTATGAGTGCTTGAGCAAAGTTGGCAGCGTTTGGTCCGCTGTATATTGCCTCGATGTTCAAAGCCTTAAACTGTGGCACATCCTGTTTGGAGAAGTTAAAGTTTTTGACAATGCCTCGATCAGCACCTAAGGTGTAATGTTTTATCCCACGCTTTTCATCGTAAGCCCTATCGCCACTGTACTTCTCGTTAGTTTGTCGAACAAAAAGAATATAATAGCTATTGATCTTTCTGTTGTCAGTTAGTACTTTATTTTTAAAGTTACCCTTGAGATTAGCCGATAGTCCGTTTAGAGTATCCCTTGTTATCAAAAGTGTACTGTCCCTGACTACAGTTGCCTTTCCTTCGCTGAGAGCCTTCTCTCCCTCGGTCCTGATTAGGGTATCAGTCATATAGACTGTGTAATCAAAACTTATTCTGAACTTGAAAGAGGTAAGATTGTTCAAAAGCCTGGACACCGCTGAAATAAGAGTGTCTAGGAACTGACGGAATGGGTACTCATCAATTTCCCTAGAGATAATATTATCGTATACAAACTGAGCCAGGTAGTCAAGTGCAATTGGGATGTCATATATTGGAAAGTTGCTATCATCTTTTTCAAAGCCTGGAATGCCCAGTTTCTTGGGGCAATAAGTTCCAAGCAAAAATTTGATGTCATCTCTCATATCTGCGTTCTGCATTGCTGCCAAGATTATATCCCCAAGGAACACAAAAGGTATTTTTATGTACTTTTCTTCCTCGGTCTTATCTTCAGACTCAATACTTCCGCCACGCTTGAAAGTGTACTCAGACGATATCTTATTACTCTCTAGGAATTCTTTACGTTCATCTTCAGAGAGTTCTGCCAGTTTTTTAAGGTTGTCTGCTGCCTTTCGGGCAGCATCGGCTCTCGATGATCCAACTATTGGTGGCTTGAGATCAAAAATAATATCTCCCCCAGAGGACCTTGCAGCAGTGCCCATATAGACCCTACTAGCATTACCTGTTCCACCAATCAAATTGTTTATGAGAGATGCATATCGAGAAGATCGCAAACCACGCTGCGCTCTTTTATAGACAGTCTCAACCAAATTCATCTGTTCATCTATGACCTCTAGTTGTTTAGTCACTGCGGTTTTTGGTCTTGACCCTTCACTTTTTAGTTTTAGATATTCCCTAACACCTGAAAGGTATTGGTGCTCTCTATTTAACCTATCCAGGCGGACAGGTACTATCTCCAGACCTTTTGGGATAAAATTATCAAGCTGAAATTTTAGGTACCCCTCTTTGAGAAGTGCGCTCTTCTTTATGTCATCTATTGACACCATCACTTGTTGGCTGTTTAGGTTCCCTTTGGAAAAGTTATTTTGTCCCAACACATCAGATTGTGGCGATCCCAAGTAACTATCAGTTGAGCCGACGTACTCAAGCTTCAAAGTAACTGGACCCTCTTGTGAGAAGTTAACATCGTAGTTTACTAGGTTCAGCAAAATAACTCTTTGAGTTGCCTCTACGGCAGCTAGAAAACTGTCTCTTCTTTTTGTTCCCCCGTAAAGTCTAGCAAGAGCCCCTGGGTCGCCCTGTGGCTTAGCCCACCCAACTACTACCTTTAGTTGCCTAAAGTCATTGCTCACCTTGTCGTCAACTTCGATCTTTGATCCTGGCAAAAGTGACTTGAGGAGCTTTTCGTTCTCAACCTTTAGTTCATTGAGTCTATCTTCTTTGCTGTACCGACCTTTATTTTTATTGATCTTCGGAGCAATCGCTGACTTTCTTCCATTCGTGAACAAAAAGGACAAATAGTTCAGGTTTATAAGCTCAGACAATGTTCCAAAATAAAGCTCTAGATCAGCGTTGATAATCTTATCACCTTCGTGCTTGTTGTGGTATTTCCAGTTAAAAGACTTTATACCAGCCTCTGAGCCTCCCCTGGTCAATGTTTCGCTTACAGTCTTTGCTGCTCTGGCATTTGCAAGTTTTACGATTCTATCGACTCTGGTAAAGTCACTGAAGTATACCTCTTCCTGGACCTGTCTGCCTGTCTTTTCAAAAACTTTAACTTTCTTAGTTTTGCCGTTTTCATCTTTAATGCTCTTGGTGCCGACGAGCTTCTCTTCGGGAGAGACAATGAAGAATCTTAAAGTAGGTTCCAGTGAAGCTAACTCTGCTGGGGTTGCATCGTGAAATGGCTTCATATCTGTTGGGTCGGTCAATAATGAAACAATATCTTCTGGAGGCATTCCTGCACAAGGTAGAATATATTTGTTTCTCTGTAAGGATTCTGTATTCCTTGAAGAGTCAAGAGTTTGGTTTCTGGTCTGCTGCCCAATGGGAGATACCGATGTGTGGATTGGGCGCATATTTTGCAAAAGTATCTCTTGCTTGGTTAGAGTTATAGCCTTAGCTTTTGACTCTTCGACTCTGCGTTGACGACGGAGTTCGTCACGGCGAGCTTCTTCTTCTGCACTGATAGGTCCTTCAAAACCTGGATCGATATCACCCCAAACCATTAGAAGAACCCTAGCACCTCTGAGAGAGGTTGTGGAACAATGTAAATGTCCCCTACTTTGAACTCTGCTTCAGAGGCTCTTTTATTATACCAAGCGATAACCCACCAATACTCTGGTGAGCCATATGCTTCGTTTGCGATATTGTATAGTTTGTCTGTAGCTTTCCATACTTGTGGAGTGTTTATTAGATTCTGCATAAACTCATTTGTAGGGTAGGATAGAAATGGAAATTCATATTGAAAGGTTTCATTTATACCTCTACGCCTAAAGAACACATTCTTATAGTTCTTGTCATCATTCAAGAATATTTCTGTTTTTCCGTACCGTGAATATGCCATTGTTTACTCCTTAGTCCTTCTTGCCCAGGACACCAAGAGGGTTCAAGTTGAAAGGACTATTTGGATCTGCACTTGTATAAAGCCCTGTTGGGTCTTTTGTTTTTAGTCTTTGTGTCGCTGTTCTCTCAGAACCTTCATCTGTTCTCTCAGTTAAGTATGGGAAAGAAGCGTTACTGACCTGGGCAAGGTCTGAGTTGAATGAATAGGAGCCTTTTCCTCTCTTGGCAAAACCAAGTTCGTGCTCATGTAGAACAACCAGTTCAAAGTTTAGTCTGAAGGTTTTTGGGTAATATTCATTCCACTGCGGATTGAACTTTTGTTTTCCGTCTTTGTCTTTTAGCCTTGGGTCTGAAACAAGAACTCCTCTCCTGTTGAACATCCCAAACTCTAATGCTGGATCGAAAGTGAAGCCATTCATAAACCCAAGGAGACCTCTTCCTGTTTTAGCGTTTCTTATTAAGTTCCCAAAACTTACTCGCATCAAAGGACCCTGATTGATAACAGAAGCTCCGCCATTACGTTTCTTGTCATAAAGAGGATATAAGAAGCTCATCAACTTGTTTACCTTGGCAACGTTTTCTTCTGCGTGCTCAAAAGAGTCGGCAGGAACGTGCCAAGCAACAGAGATAGCTCGACGAGTATTCATAAATGTTGCAATCGGATCCATACGTCCGTAAACGTCTTCTGCGTTCCACTGAGAACTAAAACTGTCACTGAATAAGTCTAGAAAAGCTGGGAAGACTACTGTCTGCCCCGTGGGAACATGAGATATTGTCAAGTCTTCACCACGATTTTTAAACTGATTTCTGGAACCTTGTGAATAAAAATCATTCTTTGCCATATCTTATCTCTCCGTTATGCCATTACAGGGTCGTATGCTTTGCTGACTCCTGCTCTAACATTTTCATTCTCGCCTATTTCTTTGCCATCCAAAAGAACACTAAGGTTTTTCGCCAGGATCTTTTCATTGATAGCGATAAGTTTATCAAGTTTTGCTGCCGTCTGATCCATAGTTCCGCCAGACCTACTAAGAGTTGCTGTATCTCTTGGTCCGCCGACCATAGTTGGTCTGCCAGCCTGAGAAATAACTGGCCCTGTTTGAGCAGATGATGACGAGGGGCGCACTGCGTAAGCAATCCCGCCAGGACCAGATATTGCATCGTCAACAGGTATAATACTAGTAGCAGCAGTTCTGCCTAGTCCGTAGCCAATCGCAGCACCCACAGGACCACCGGCTATAAAGCCTGCAATGCCGCCAACGATGCCGCCAATTGACTTAAGTGCAGATGACTTTTGTGCTTTAGGGTCGCCACCAGTGCCATACCCAAAAGCCCCTAGTATGTCCTTGATAGCCAAAACAATAGAAAGGACTGGAGCAATCTTTGCTGCCAAAGATGTAAGGATGTTAGTCAGACCAGTGCCAGCAACACCAAGTTTAACTAAGACTGCTAAAACTGTGCCAGCAAAGCTGATGACTGCCCCAAAGAAAGGCAAGGACATCACATCATTGAAAAACTCTGCAATACCACCAAAAAGTGACATCATTCCTGTTAGTAGTGGTTCAAGGTTAATAAACAACTGCTCTGATACTGCCCTGAACTTATCCATAGCGGTTGTAAAGGCTTTCACTCTTTCTGCATTATTTTCTTGTTCCTTTTGAAACTTTCTCAATTCCATTGGGTCGCCTAAAAGGCGCTCAGCGGTCATCACATCCGTCTGTAATATCTCAGCAACCATTTGCCTTTGGCGGCGAGACATCTGATCAAAACGCATACCTTCCATATCAAACTCTGCACGCAAGATCTTAAGCCTATCTTCAGAAGAGGCTGCCATAAGTTCGACAGAGTTTAGTTGCAAGCCCAACTGTGCGTTCAATTTGCCAGCAACATCGGCGGAACTCTCAAAAGTATCAAACAATTCCGAAAGGTCAAAAGCCTGACGTGTTGTCAGACCCAGGGTTCTCGCTTGTTCGTTCAATCTTGTAAAGACTCGAACACCGTCTGATCCGAACCTGGACATCTGAGGTGCAAGATCTTGAAAGTCGTTGACAACTGAAGCCAGTGGCATACCAGTTCTGATAGCCAAGTTTTCCAACTCTGCGGCTGCGGCGATGGCACCTGAGGTGGTCAACCCAAAACCTTCATTAAGCTGGTCGATGACTGTGGCGGTTGCAGAAGCGTCAACCCCTAGTACCTTAAAGCGCCCAGCTAGATCATTGACTTCTCTACGAGTCTGCTTGTTTTGGGCGTTATACATCCTAAAGCCTGTTGAAAGTGCTCCGACAACCTCCCTACTTTCAGACATAGAAAGATACAAGCCGTCGTGACTTGATGCAAGGTCAATAACATCTTGCTGTAAAGCTGTGGCAAAGCCTGTTTGTTTTGCAAGTGCTACGTTAGTCTCTTCAATGGTCGCTGCCATCGAAATCATACTTGCAATAAACGAGTCAGCAGCTTCTTTTCCGTCTATTATCCCTTCCTCATTCTTCTTGAATGCGGATGTTAATTTATCCATTCCTGGAGCAACCTGACCAATCGTGCTTCCTACTTTGTCTAGAGCCGAGTTATAATCAGATAAAGCTTTCTTGAGTTTCTCTACCTTTTCGGTTGTCCCCTCTAGTGAATCCTGAAATCCTCTTTGAACCCTTATTGCGTTCTTGTAAAAAATACTGTCTTCACCATAGAGACTCTTCATATCTTCAGCGATACGAGACTGATCTTTTAGCTCCTTAGTTTGCTGCTTCAGGAGGGCTAACTGTTCTTTTAAACTTTCGTTTGCCACGACCTAGCCCTATCCCTTGATGGGCCAGTTGATACCAGCTTCTCTTTCGAATCTGTTGATAGCGACCTGAAGCTTGGCTTTTTGCTTGTAGGTCATAGGGTCGTCTAGACCGTACTTCTTAATGAAGTCAAGATATCTTTTCTCGTTTACCAAGGCGTCAGTAAATCTTTCTACTTCTATTCTGTTCCCTTTAACACGTACAGGAACTCGCCTTCCCTTGAACATCTTAGACAAGAGATACTCGATCCAAGCCGCAAAGACGTGGAGAATATTCTCGTTAAGTTGTTTGCCTCGAAACTGTGTGAGATCTAAAACATCATTTTCAAAATCGATTTGCACAGGAAAGCCCCCTTAGTACTACGCTTATTAAGTAGTTTGATAAACTATTTCTTTACGGAGTATACTTTCTTCCCCTGCCCTTTGAACTTGATAATGCTTTTGATTGGGCTTCTTGCTCTTGGTTCTTTTGTTCCGCCAAGCGGTTTAGGAACCATACTCGAACGCTGATAGGGAGGTTGTACGACTCAAAGAAACTCCAACCGCCATAATACTTCAGTTGGAATAGCTGCTCGTAAACGCTCTCTATGTATTGATCATCCAGGCCAAAAAAAGTCAGTATTCAGCGGAACCTCCATGTCCGCCGAATGACCGCAGTTAGTGCAGTCAAACACCTGTGTCATATCAATATTTGGCACACAAGCTGAGTAGGTGTTCCGAAGGATACGACCATCTCTTGCTGGTAGTGCTTGAATGAATGACTCAATGACCAATGGAGATTCTTGTCCGTTGACGCTAACAATGTAGCTTCTGAACATATCTGTCATTGTTCCTGTAGCTTGTTTTCTTTTTGCCTTGCGCTCTGACTCTTTGTAGAGTCTTAGTTCATCGGCACCTGTCAACATCTTACACTCAACGACTGCATTTGTCATTGGTAAAGTTATTAATAGGTTCCCTTCATCTGTGAGGACAGCAGCGTTCTCTTCAATGTTACGCTCATACTCAGTGACTGAAGGCTCTGAGATATCGAACTCAAACTCATCTGTGGTGCCACACGCTGGACAAGTGACTGATGTCTGATAGCCTGGTCCGTACCCTGTTCTTCTTGCTGCCACCAAAAGAGCGTTCTTGTCACCGATCAAAAGGGTGTCAATGCGAACACCTTCTTCAACAACCAAGCTCTGTAGCATTCTGTCTAGGGCAACACCCTCTTTTAGCAATGCACGGGAAGTAAGAATGTCTTCTTCCTTTGCAGTCATATACTTGATCTCTACAGAGGTCTTATTATGAAGTGGGTGCCCTTGTGGGTAGAATCGTCCACCACTTGGCAGTGTTACAAACTCAGTTGGTACTGACCAAGAGAATGTTGGTTGGGCAGCAGGTACACCAGCGCCTACCGTTGTAGCAACAGCAGGTGTTGGTGTATCGTCTTGGGGAGTAAAATCTTCAGGAAATCCTGTTCTATTTTCGTTGCGACTCATTTATAACCTTTCGTTTTTTATATTGTAACCGATATTATTTCTTCCGTTTAGTCAGCAGCAGATGTCTGATCTCTGCCGTTAGCCTTAGTCTGGGTAAGTCGAGCCCAGTCGTATGTGACTTCTACGGTTACTTCGTTCATATCGTCAGAAGTATAATCCAAACTTCCACCGAAGTCAACAGAAGTAATGAATGGGTTGATGAGTTCCCAGCGCTCAATGATTTCGCCAGCTTCGTCGATCTGGTCGATGAAGACAGAACCGATCTGCTCAGCGAAAAGCTTCTTGCTCAAGCTGAGCTTGGAGCGTGAAGCTGTGGTTGGGAACTTGTAACCAGCAGCACCGAGAACGTCCAAGAAAGCGTAGGACAAGTCTGGGTCAACTGGGTCTACCAAAGTAATGGAGATTGGATCCCAAGTGACACGACCTGGATACTTGAATGTGTGGTCGATGTACTGGTGTTCAATGGTACTGACGTTAGCCTTTGGCTTGCTGGCTGTTTTGATTGTCCATACTGGAATAGCGCCTTGCCCTAGGGTGCGGCTACTAAACTTAAGTTCAAACCTAAATCTGCGCTTTGGCTCAGTTCTTACGTCGTTCCAAAATAAGCTTGACATTATTTATGTTACTCCTTGATATTATATTTTGTTGCCTTTGAACTAGTCTTCAAAAGCTGCCCCACTGTTTGTAACCACGAAGTCGATTGCGAAGTACTCTACGGAGCGAGTTGGCTTGACAAGCAACTTAGCATAAATAATGTTTCGATCAATGAGGTCTGGAGTTGTTGTTGTTTCGTCTAGGATTAGACGGAAGTCATCAATACCAAACTCAGCACGAACACTTTCTAGAACTGGTCCAGCCTGACCCAAGAAGCGATCCCAAGTATCCTTTGCGTTTGGTCCGAAAAGGAGGCGGGAAGCGATGAATGAAATCTCACGCTTCAAGAAGATCATCAAACGGCGGACGTTGATGCGATCTAGAGCAGAAGCTGTCTGCTGTAGAGTCTTTTGACCGAAGATTACAATACCTTCAGCAGGGAACTTAGCGATTGGGTTAATGTTGTTTTCGTAGAGTCTGTCACGATCATCTGATGTGAGTCTTCTAGAAACATCCAATACTGGTAGACCAGCAGCACCTTCACTCAAGCCACCTCTGGTGAAGCCAGCAGGAGCGAACCAAGGAGCGTTCAATCTATCTGTTGAAGAGAGAACACCCAAAGCTGGTACTGTTGGTGGTACCCAAAGGTTCTGGTTTGAGTTTGTGTCTAGGATGCGTACCCAAGGATAGTATGTAGCACCGTAACTGTTGTTGATGCTACGATCAGCCAAGGTGTTAGCTGCTTGAGTAGGTGTGTTTCCTTCGTTTCTTGTTTGAGCACTACCTGTGTCTTCAGTGTCTGGGGTGTAGCCGTACTCAATGTCAACTAGTGCCAAGGCGTCGCCACGCTCTTCAGCAATGTCAAGTAGAGAATCAGTTACTTCAGCCTTCCAGACGCCTGGGATTGTAACAGCATTCATTTCCACAAAGTCTTGATCGGAAGCAATGTTGATTGCCTTTCTCAAGCTGAAGAGTTCGTATGAAGCTTCTTCTGTTGAACCGATCTTTCTGTTTGCAAATGGTTCACGCTCAGAGATGTCGTAGCCGTCGAAACCACCTTGAAGAGTGGTTGTGAAACGGTCGATTGATCCGCTGAGAACGTCCTTGTAGGAGTTACCAGCCTGAGCACTGATAGCTGTACCAGCGTTACGTGAGCCGCTAGCGTATGTGAAAACGCCGCTTGATGGTTGTTGAACATCGTCTAGGGAGAATACCCAGGAGATAGACAAAGCTGATGTTGTTGCTCTTGTTGGTGTGTCGCCTTCAACATCGTGATCTGTAGATGCTGGGTTAGCGTCTTCGCCTAGAGAAGCTACATCAGCAGAACGAACTCTCAAACAATCGTGGATCTGCTGGGAGAAAAAGGTGTCATCACCTGCTCTACCTGTCCAAGCACCCCAGTAGGTGTTGTTGAGAGATCTTGGCTTGCCCCAACTGCTTTGACCACGTAGTGGTACAGATGGGAACACAATGGAGCCACTGAATTCTGCTGTAGAATAGCCGCCGATAGTTGGTACATCCAAAATGTCGATTGTGTTAGTGGCGTGACCAATGTTGCCGTAGTTGGTATCAGAGCCACCGAGAAGCATTGTAAGCATATCACCACGAGAAGATGATAGTGGGGTTGCAAGATCTTCAGAGAAGCCACTTGAACCGCTAACAATGCCGACGCTGCGGTACTGGAGAGGACCGAAGACGCCGAATGGTAACCAGCGACGCTCACCGCCACCAGCAGCAACTGTGTCGTTCATTACTACACGAACGAAGTTTGACTTGTTTTCGAACTCGCCATACTCTACAAGGCGTTGTTCGTTTTGGTCGTAGACCATGTACTTGTCACCGATGCGCTTAGCAATGTAGCTATCAGCAGCAGGGTTCAAAGTTAGACCATCATAGCGCTCGATGACTACTGGACGGTTGTCTGTGTCCTGTAGGTCACGGATGAGTACAGAGAATGAACCGTAGTCTTGGTAATCACCTTCTGGTGCTTTGATGTTAGCAATAGATATTTTTACTTCCCTTTGAGTTGACTCACCAGCACTTAGAGCTTCGAGGCGGAAAAGCTTCTGCATAGCTCTTGCTTGATAAGCAGCGTTGTTGGAACTAAGGTCCTGGGAAATGAACCAACCTGTGGAAGCTCTTGAAGCAGCACCACGGAAGTTGTTTTGTTGATTGGAAGCATCAAGACCAGCAGCTTCCTGAACAGCCATTGGGACCATAGCAGCGTAGTACTTGGTGGTTGAGCCGCCATCTAGAACACCAATAGAGCTAGCACCCTTAGTTACCAAAGAGTTTTCGAATGTTTCACCAAGCCAGTAAATACCTTTTTGGTAGAAGTCTTGAGTCTCTTGCTCTGTGATAGCATCATTTGTGATTGTTGGGTTAGTATTGAGAGCCTTGCGAATGAAGTTCTCTTGGTCTCTGTTAAGACTGACTGTTACCTCTTCAGAGAACTGACCGCCTGTACTACCTGTGAAAACAAGAGTAATGCTGTTTAGATCATCAATCTCGTAGATTGTGCTACCAGCTTGGGCTGTGCCGGAACCACCGTCAACACGATCACCCTTTAGAAGGACACGACCACTGTTCATATAAATCTGAGCAGCTACTGAACCTGTAAGGACATCGGTTCCAGCGTTTGAGCCAGAAGGCCAAACGCAGAGTGCATAAACACCACCAGCATTGTTTTTAGCTGCCTCGGTGCCTGTGGTAGCAAACTCGCTCACTTCCCAACCAGCCTTACCGCCAGCAGAAGCATTGGTAGACTCATCACCCAATACACGGATGAATGTCAATGGAGATCCGTTCTGAAGCCAAGCTTGTGCAGCATATGCAGCGTAGGTTGGAGCAGTCAAGTTGCCCTCACGCCATACATCGTTGCCTTGGGCACCAGGAACTGGATTGCCGAAAGTCTGAACAAAGTCAGAAAATGAATCTACAGTAACAGGCTTATCGGCAGGACCTTTTCTGGCTCTACCGATAACTAGTGGACCAACTGCACCTGGTGTGTCAGGTAGCTGGGATTGGTCGATCTCGCTAATGAATACCCCTGGGGATATGAATTTGAACTTTCTTGAAGAGTTGTCAGCCATTGATAATCCTTCTCCTCGGTTTTAATCGCTATAAGGTAGTATAAACATACTAAACGCTAATAATAAATAGTAACCTATAAATCCAAACACCCACCAATCTATTATTATGGTCAGCGTCTATATTTATCTTTTCTTTGTGCCTGAAATTCTGGCTTGTCTCCTGTGACTGTTCGCTCTCTGCCTATTGTTACTTCAGCAGCAGATTCTACTACAGCGACATTAGGTGTTTCCTGGTTCTTGTCGGCACCAATAATGTGTCCGAGAACCTTGATAGTCACAGTTGACTTAAATGTTCTTTCGTCTGTTCCAAGTGCGCCATTGTTGCTTTCGTTAGCAAAGTCTGGTTCTACAAAAGCTTCGTATGTGTTTCCTTCATAAGTGATGTTGAAAACAGCAGGAGTTGAGAACTCAGACAAAAAGGGAGCCAACATTTGGTTCATCTGTTGTTGGTAGTTAGAAATCATCTTGACCTGATAGACAAGCTCGACAAAAGTTGGGTTTGGTACGAAGAGTGTCTCGTAAACAACTTTCTCGTTCTCGAAAGGAAAGGTGTTCTGTCCATATTTTCTGACAGCAGTAGCATTAGCACGCTCTCTAGTCTTTCCTTGCTGAACCTGTCTTGCGATTGGTATGGAGCCGCCCTTCTTGTAGAAATCAAAGTAAGGGGGAATGTACACACCGTATCTTCCCTTGTTCTGTGGATTTTTGGTCAACGAAGAGCGAATGATTGAGATGATTGGATACTCTAGTGATCTTCCATTCTTTCGTAGCTCTTGTTGATTCTTTATTTGAAATGCCCTTTCTGCTCCAGCAAAAATCACAGGCACCTTGGTGAAGCCTTCATTTGTGTCGCAGAAGACATTTAGAGAATCATTTATGAACTCAAATACAGCAGCGTCGATGTCCTCTAGGGTAGAGGGCTTCAAACTGTAATCTGCTTTCAAGTCTTGATCTAACTTTGTCTTCTTTGGCATTTACAAATTCCTACATTCTTTTGTTCTGTCCGCCGAGACTGCCGGCAGGGTTGAATATACCACTTCGAGTTTGGCGACACACAGCAGTCACTTCCATTGAAGTCCCATCTGCAAAGTCACTGTCTTGTCCAAAAAGGTATCTGGGCTCGAAGGTATCAACAACCTCAAAGAACATCTGATCATACTGAACAAAGTCTCCAAGTCTGACAAACAAGTCCTGATCTTCTGTTAGTCTTCTCTTGTGGAAGTGGACGTTGATACTGTACAGGTTATCAAAACCATATTCTTCTTGCACTCTAGTTGGTCCTGCATACTCTACTAGGGAGTATACTCTTACTGGTGGTAAGAATGTTTTATTTATTGCTTCCCCATAAACTGGGTGATAATCTGTTCTTTTGTTATCCATTGGAAAGTATAATACCTGTTGTCCAACAATTCGTTCAATGACTTCATCATTGATTTGCTTAACAAAGTTTCTTTCTGCTTTCCCTACAAATAGCGGTGGTGGTGGCTGAGTAGGCTGGGTCCATTTATTTTGAGCCATCTATCTTAACCCACGTAAATGCCAGTTGGAATCTTCTGGACAACATCGGCGACACTGTTCTGTAGCCTCTGGTCTTGTTCAGCAAGAGCAGCATAGACCATTTGATCAAGAGCTTCTTTGAGTTCTGTTCTTAGGTTTGTTTGCTCTTCCTTAGCCTCAGATACCAAAGCTGGACCATTCAAAGTGATGTCGTTGTTTGGAATAGGTATTGAAGCGAGCTTCGATCTTACCTGACCAAGGGTCTCCTTTGCCAAAGACAGAGCAAAGCGGCGGATCCATTGCTTACCAATGCTGTTAATATTCTCGTAAGGAATATTGGGGAACGGCAAGGTATTCATATTATTGACGCCGTCAGCACCATACTTGCGATCAGAATCTTCGGTGAATGCATCCTCGGCAACTCGGAAATCTACCCAATATGTATGAACAACTCCTTTTGGTGCAGGAAATATTCTTAGCTTATTGTTGTTGATCTTAAAAGACTGGTGGGAAGCCCTTACGTGTAAATCTTCTTCAAAGGCATATGCCTGAAGGACGTTTTGCCAAGCTGGCACCAACTGGAATGCGCTATCGTCAGCATACATTCCGTAGGTTGATAGGTTACCAACTGCGCCGATAGCGTAGCCACCATAAAAGTTCCACATTGCAGCAGGAGTTTTATAATAAACTTTTTGAATTGTTATTGCCTTCTTCCCGACTTTGTCATGGAATGGAGATGAAGCATCCAAAGAGGCAGTATAAATAATCTTCTGTAGATCATAATCCTGAACATCTTCTGTTGTCTCAAAGGAGGCTGAATATACTGTCTGGTTCCCGCCAATACCTGCAAGAGTTCCTATACTGTCACCAACATTTCTAATATACCCAAGTTGAAATCTTGGGTATTTCAAGTTTGGCTTCTCATCTGTTCCTGGTTCGTAATCAGAAAACTCACCGTCTTGATCAAATGAGCCAGTAGTGTTGCCCAAAAGGGAAGAAAGAACATTCTTTGACTGATGGGTGTTTACGAGATATGAATATTCTAAACAAGCCTCTTCGTAAGCATTGTATACATTTGATGGGGTTATTTCTAGATCTAAAACTTGACCACCTAGCTTTTGATAGGTATATGCAACCTGATCTGCCGCACCACTATAGAACGCATCTGTTGTGTAAATATTATAAGCTAAAGCTGCCTGAACATCTCCAGGTGCCCCAGTTGAAGGTAGTACTACTGCGCTCGTGGTGCTTGATGGTTGTAAATTAGTTGGCATATTTGACCCTCATTTATTGTATAAATAGTTTTTGAGATCTATAAAGGTTTATCTTAAAAAGAAAACCCCGTCACAAGGACGAGGTTCTCTCAATAATATTCAAGATATTATTTTACCGATTAGGAATCAGCAACGTCTCTTACTAGATCCTTGCAGATGACCAAACCGTACATGTCAGGACGTACCATCTTCTTGGCATAGCGTGTCATGACGCCCTTGCGAGGTACGAAGTCCTCGATACCAAAGATGGTGGGTGTGACTTGTAGTGGTACGTATGGAGCGTACACATAGCCGCTTTCTAGGAAGCTGCTACCACGGCGACCGACGAGAACGACGGAGCGTGGGAAGTAAGGATCGACGTGAATGTCCATCTTACGGCTGATAGAACCAACGTTTTGAGCGCCCCAGGAGCCGGCTGTGTCGCTGTCTACTGCTGTAGAAGCACGGAAGCCGCTGGTGAACTCAAGGATGGAAGCTACTTCTGGACCACAGACCAAGAAGTTAGCACCACCACGTAGTGTCTTACGGTGAATACGAGCACTTACGTCGTTGACTGTCTCAAGTAGAGTTTCGTACCATTCGGAAACTGTACCTGTGAAGTCTGGGTAGTTTGTGCCGTTAGCAAGAACGCCGCTTTCACGATCTACGAACTTGCCTGGGCTGCGTGACCAGTACAATGTACCAGCAGTAGCGCCTTGGACGAGATCGTTGAGGATTTCACGGTCGATTTCAAGAGCGATCTGCTCAGAAAGAATGCTTGTCAACTCAACTTCAGCGTCGAGGTTGTGATAAGCGTTCAAGTCTTGAGCTAGTTCTGGGGACCACTTAGCCTTGAGCTTCTTGGTGATAGCTGTGACAGCAACGGAGTCAACCTTGATGTCGATCTCGTTGAGTTCGTCTTGAGCTTCTAGAGGCCAGCCCTGTGAGCCATTGCCACCAACTACGCCACCGAGAGCGGAAGCTGGGTCGAATTCGTCTCTCACTGGGTAAACAGCGTCAGCGTTACCAGCTAGAACAGCGTTACCGCCGGCTAAGAAGATTACTAGTTGCATATCACCATCAGCGTTGAGGTGAGTCAAACGACGGACGCCACGACCACTAGTAGAGGTGTTATCGATATCAAAAGCGATCATGTTATCGAAATCAAAACCTGGCAATGATGTACCAACGTTTGTTGCTGAGATCTCGTAAAAACGAACAGTTGCTGTAGCGTCGTCTTGAAGAGCAGCAATGATGTCTGGATCGTTCTTGAGGCGAACGTTCAAAACGTCAGCGGTTTGTGCGTCTGTCAAAGCCAAGATGTTAGCCAATGTCAAGTGAGTGTTCAAAGGTGCTGGAAGAGCATCAACGATAGCATTGATGTCAAGAGAACGTGATGCCTGAGCAAAACCTTGATTTAGAGCATAGAAGCTTTTTTCTGGGGCATTAGCAGCAGTAGCTGTGCTACCCAAGTCAACACCACCAGTCAACTGGCTACCGACAACGCCACCACCGTATAGTGATTCACCGTCTACAGCGCCACCTAGAGCAGGCTGGTTGATTGCTTCGTATGTGAAGTCAAGGAAGAAAATGAGACCTGATGGAAGGCTCATTGGTTGGACGGATACAAGATCCTGTGCCAATAGGTTGCCGAATACACGACGAACGATTGGGAATGCAACTGCGGAGAAGCCTTCGACGTCACCAGCAGCCATTGTGCTGGATTCTTTTAGAAGCTGGGCAGCTTGGTTTTCTAGAAGACGAGCCATGTTACTACGTGTAACATCGCCAAGACCTTCAAGAAGACCAGTCTTTTCCCACTTCCCGAGAAGTGCTTCACCCTCATTGGCTAAGGAACGAGCCTTAATGCCTTCTGTGAGTGTTTCTAGTACTGACATTTTTTTATCTCCTTAAATGATTTATCAGTTTACTTGTTAAGACCTGCGAGAGTCGCCCAACGTACTTTTGTTGGGTTGTCTTCAGCAGTGCGTTCATCTCTACGATTTCCGCCAAGAATAACAGAGGAAGACTTTGTTACGGCTTCAGACAACGATTGTGGAGCAGCCTTCTGGGTGCTCGCCATTGTCTTTTGAAGTGTCTCATAGACTAGCTTTGCTTCTTCTACTGATCGTGCCTTATCAACCATCTCAGCAATTTTGGATTTTTGCTGCTCATTCAGGGAGGAGTCAGATAGTACACGGTTCGCATACAATAATCTTGCGTTATGCAAGTTTATTTTTTCAAATGTTTCTTTAGCTACGTTTAGTGTTTCTGTTAACCTAGCTACTTGTTCTTTTAGTTCTTCGTTTTCTTTTTCCAATTCTAGCTTGGCGTGAAGATCTTTAACGTCTTCTTTATCCATGCCGTCAGTTGGAGGGGTTTCCTGAAGCTCATCCTGTTGTAGGTCAGCTTCTGGTTCGTCTTCGAGAGCCATATCGATGTCGCCTTGTGGTACGTCAACAGCAAGGATCTCTTTGAAAAGATCAACAAGCTCGTCTTCGTCAAGGTCAAGTTCTTCTTCGATCTGCTCGTCAGGGCGGTTGGCTGGCTCTTCGTCTGCTTCTAGTTCTAGGTTGCTGATCATTTCATCACGATCAACACCGTCGTCTTCACTAGCTTCGCCAGACTCTAGTTCTTTTTCTAGAGTAGCGCCAATATCGTCTAGGTCGATGACTACTGTCTCATCTTCTGAGAGATGGGCAGCAGGAGCTTGATCAACAATCTCTTCTGTTTCTGGGGTTGGCTCAGTGGAAGCTTCTGTTTCTTCTTCTGTGTCCAAGCCCAAGCCAAGATCAAGATCGTCTTGCTCTAGGAGGCTGCTAACTGCCTCTCTGACTTCGTCGGAGTATTTCTCCACAACTGCTGTTTCAGCGTTCTTAATCGCAGCCTCACGCAATGTTTGGGCATCGATGATTGCTTGCTCTAGCATACTAGACATATAATAATCCCCTTGTCTGATGAAAATACATCAAAAATAAATAGTTGATTATTATGCTAAAAGACTAATTTTCTATACCCAAGTGCTAATAGCCACACGCTTCCAGGTATTTGTAGCAACACAGATATAGATGTAGTCTGCGTCCCAAGCTATTTGACCCTGCTCGCCGTCAGCACCAGCAGATGCTGGGGTTTTAGCAGTTCTTACTCTTATACTGTCGTCGTTGACGTCGAATATTTGAGTTGGAGAAGTGGTATTGATCCCCATGTAGCCATAGTTACCGTCAATGGTAAGTCTAGCTTTTCGACGCTCGTTAGTAGGGGTTGAAGAAAATGCATTTGTTGCTATCTGAAAAGGGACAGGTCCACTATAGCCGGCTTGCAGGAACAAAGCGTTTGCCAAAGCGTCATTATAAGGCGAACCGTCAGAGGGACCAGTAGCCTCGCCGATCAAGCCTATTGCTGCCTGCCTTTGAGTTCTGATATTTCCAGGCCCATCCTGATAAAAATCTATGTATGGGTTATCGTTTTCAACATTATTGTTACGATCCGCAGACAGGCGAATACCTACGTCGCCATCGCTGTGAATAGCAAGATATGTATCTGTGTTATCGCCACCAGATCCAGTAATGGTGAGCAACGCACCTGAGGACCCTGATATTACCAAACTACCGCCAGTGATAGTAGCATCACCTGAAATATGATTTGGTGATGGTCTGTATCCTCCGCCGCTTCCGAATCCCATTTTTATACCCTCCGATTATTCGTCAATGCCTGAGCCGGTCAATGGGAACATTACGCCCTCACCAATACCAGTCAACTCAGCATACATCTCAAAAGTTGCATCAGAACCAGGGGCTGACAGGTAAACACTATTGCACTTGATGTTCATTGTTAGCGAAGAGTTCAAACTATCGAGAGTGATATAGTGAATACCAGCAATAGTTCTGGCAGTATCTTTGGACTGAAAGTGTACTCGAATATCGTCACTGGCTGCATCTTTGTTTATCACGGTGATAGAGCGGGTGACATTTGGAAACTCGATCTCTACTTCAGTACCAGAAGCGATTGTGCTCCCTGTAATATAAGGAGTACCAGCGATTTGGTATGACCCAACACTTGAAAGCCCTGGGCTCCTATTCACATAACCTTGGAAGTGGGCGCTTTGATCTGGTGAGTATCCCATTATCGTTTCCTCCTCTTATACCTGTCCCTAGGTGTAAGTAGTTCATCTCTGCGTCTATTCACCTGAGCTACGATTCTTTTCTTTTCTTGCTTCCTTTGTCTGTTTATCTCACTTGGAGCAACAAAGTGCGTTCTGCTACGGAACTCATCAATGATGCCATCACGCTTTACTTTCTTTGTAAAACGACGAACCATCTTTTCTGGATCTCCGTTGCACTCCTCTGCATGAACCGTAATACAAGTTTCTATGACTGATGATTTTCTTGTGTTGAACTTTTTATTTCTTCTCATTATTTTTTACTTTCTATTCTATTTGAAACTTTTCCCCAGTTTTGAAATCCTGGGATACTTGAAATGTCTAATCCAGGGTCGCCTTGCGGTACGCCAGATAGCGGGCTACCCTTTCTTCCTGATTCTTGCAAAGGTTGAGTTCCCTCAAAGAATCCTTGGTCAGCGAACTTGCTAGCTAAACCACTGTAAGCATTTTTCCCAATAGCATCCATCACTTCTTTTCTGTTGCTATCAAGAAGCTTGGCAGCCTCGTTGCTTATTCTAGCAAGGTCTTTCATCTGGGAGTCCATCTGTGGTGTGGCAGCTTCTCTGACAACACTAGTGTTTGATGCTCTCATTCCTGTTGCAACTTCTGTCACAATATTGGAGAGTACTCCCTCTTCAAAGATTACTTCTCTTATGCATTCTTTGATAATGTTTTTTAGTTCCGACTTTTTCATTATAACCTCTTTTTTATGTGCCCAAGATGTCGTTCAGGGCACGATTGATTCGATCTGCTTTTGTTAGGTACTTCTTCAACTCTTTGTTCTCAGCTACCAAGAAAGCTCCTGTTGTGCTTGGCTCTGAAACTAGGTCGAAGCACAGTAGTTGGAAGTCGTCCTCTACCATTGTGACTCCGTTCTCTTGACGAGTTGATCCTAGACCACGGCTAGAAATGCCAAGCTGGACTCCGCCTGAAACAAGCTGCTTAGCAATTTGACCTGCTGGGGTGTCTAGAATTTTGATCTTACCCATCACATCATTGCCCTTCCACCAAACCTGTGTGACAAGGTGGCTTACATTTGCTAGAGTAACGACTGAGTTATCTGGGTGGTCTAGCTCTCCTGTTGCTCGGCGTTCTTTGACCAACTTCTCATAGTTTTTCATCTCTCGCTTTAGTAGGCCTTCTGGGTAAACTCTACCGTTTCCATTTGGAGTGTTTGCACACTGGATTTTACCTGCCACAATAAGATGGGTACCATTGCGATTACCTTCTCTTTCTTCTTCTGTGAGAAGATTACCACTGTAATCTAGATCCATAAACTCTTGTAAGACATATTTGTTATTCATTTTTATCTCCTTAGAGTGCGGGCGCTACCCGCACGATACTGCTACCCCTGCAACAATTGGTTACGGGTCTGAGCATCCACTTCTGTGTCCACACTCCTAATATTTCGGTTCTCATATTGAAAGCCTCCATCTGAGATGAGCGAACATAATGCATATGATGTCCCAGATGATAGGCAACCTAGGAGCAACGCATTAGTTACGCTTACACCATAGGTAAATAGTTCTGTAAATGGGTTTAGGAGCACTAGAATGACTCCGACCCAAAAGCCCATACACATAGGGCAGCTAAAAAAGTACGACTTTGGACGAATGGGAGAAAGGATTTTTGAGTAAACTAAAATCTGTGTTAGCCCATAAGAGCACAGTATAAAGTATAAAAGCTGCACTTTGCCTCTTTCTAGTAAAGGTATCCGTAACCAGCGAAACTATATGTTGGGTCGCCGATCTGGTATGCTTCTGGATTGTCTTCGTATGGTGGGATCTCGCCAGCCTCTGTTGTCTCTGCCTCAGAAGGATCAACAAATCTGTCTTCGACGTGCTTATCATACTCTTTAGCGAACTCATCATCGCCAGCACTCTTCTTGACATACTCGCTGATCAAAAGCAATACAGCCTGCAAAGAGTTGACACCGATGGTGCTTTCTTTAATGTAAGGAGTCTCCATCATACCGAAAGCAACGCCACCCTTAGGATTAGCTGCTTCAGTTACACCACCTTTGAACAAGTGGTACATAAGCTCTCTTTGATATTCGTAAACATCCTTTTCAGCATATGGCTTAGGCAAAGAAACTACCTTGCCCTCAGTTGGGTTCACAACGATGTCCATATACTCGTGATCATCAATGATGAGGTTGCCATCAAGAGTCTTGGTTATCTTGAGTGGAATCTGAGCCTGTGGTGGCTGCTTTTGTGGGATGTTTAGTTTTATCTTAATTGTCATCAGATTGGTACTCGTCTACTAGCTTCTGTAACTTTAAGATCTTGAGGATGTCTTCCTGTTGTAGGTTAGAGACATTTATATTTTCTATTTCTTCCAAAACTTTCTGAGTAGCTTTGACCATTTCCTTGTCTTGCTTTACCTCTTCTAGTTCAACGGACTTTTCGATCTCTTCTTTGATGCGTCGTAGTTCTGTGCCGACGTGAATGCGGAAGTCTACTTCGTTTGATCCGAAAGAGACAACATACTTTCCTAGAAGTTCTTTCTGCTCCTTGAGCAATCCAGTATACTGGCTGTTAAAGCGCTCAGCAAACTTCTTGACCACCAAGGAGTCCACTGGCTGCATCTCTTCTTTCTCTTCTTTGATTGTTGTCATCTCTTCGACAACTGTCTGCTCCATCAACACACGGCTCTTGATTGTGCCTTTTGTTCCGAAGACCTGGGCGATGGTTGCGAAGGATCTATAGTTTGGAACAAAGTTGTTATATACAGAGCGACCAAGATGAGTGTTGATCTTCTTGATGACTTTAGATTGTTCGGAGAAGATTTCCTGGGAGTCTAGCTCGTTGTATGACTCTTTAGCTACGGACAAAATCTTTTCGGCAGTCTCTTTGTCAAGTCCCTGCTCAGCAACGATAGAGTTGTAACACTCTACTTCTTTGTTGAGGGTCTTCCCTTTGGAGAAGTGTTCTGCTAGGATGCCTTTGGCAATCTTAGTTCTTTCGTTATCTCTTTTGACAACTGACTTTGTTACTTCTCTTACAAGAGCTTCAAACAAAAATGCTGTGTTTCTTTTCTTGTTATGCTTGACCTTCATCTTTTGTCCCTAATTGTTCTATCAGTCTGTCGATCTCATATTGGTTACTAAACAATATTTGTTCTTCTCTATCAACAGATTCTCTAGTTCTTATAACACCATTCCCTAAAGAGCTAATTGGTCTAGCAAGATTATTCATCTCACTTTGCGCAATAGTAAATAGTCTTCTTTTGTTCTTAGTTCCTGGCTTAGCTGATTCGCCACCAGCAGCAGCAAGGTCTGCTCTTTTTCTAGCTCCACGTTTTTGGCGTCCACGAGGCTTGCCATCATCACGTTGCCCTGGTTCTGGCTCTGCCAAAAGTGGTCCTTCTTCTGCTGGTTCTTCTGGCGTTTCTTCTGCTGGTGTTTCGCCACCAAGACCTAAGTCAAGGTCGTCACCACCTGCACCGCCTTCTGTTTCTGGGATTGTACCAGCCTCTTCAATAGCAGCGCCGAACTGAGCGTCACCATACATTTCGATCTGGATTCTGTCGATCTCTTCGTTGTCAAGCTTGAAGATGTTTTTGTATACCCAGTGCTTGGAGAAGTAGCCATCTGTTGCTGCGCCTGCAATGTCGAACTTAGTGCGGAGGTGCTCAAGCTCTTGAAGCTCAGCAATCTTGGATGGGTTGTTAAGAGTAATGCTGAAAGATGTCAAGTCGGAGTCTCTGTACCCAAGGGTGTAGAGGTGAATGATAGCCATCTTTTCTAGCTCAGCAATAACAGTTCTCTGAAGTCTTTGAATAGTTCTTGCAAAGCGAATGTCTTTTTGTGATAGAGTTGTCTTGTCTTCGATAGCGTCAGATTGTGCCAAGTAAGCCTTTGGAATCTTAAGCGCTGAGAAGAGTTTGTCTCTCAAGTAGTTAACGTCGTCAATGTCGCCTGTAAACTGTCCACCAGCCAAGGTTTCGATTCTTGTGTTACTGGCAGCACCACGAATAGGAATGTAGTAGTCCTCATCGACGCTCATTGCATTGTAGCGCAAGTCAACACGACCGCTGTCTTCGTCAACAATCTGGTTGCGCTTCATTTGTGTCTTGACTTGCTCGATGTAACCTTCAACATCTTCTGGAGAAATGTTACCAACGTCAATGTAGAATACTCGTCGCTCAGGAGAGCGGACAATACGATAAGCCATCATAGCATCTTCGAGCAGAGTTAGCTGACGCCAGATACGGCGTGATGGCTCAAGCACTGAGGTTCCGTTTGGAACGTACTTGTCATTACCAATAACTCTGAAGTGGCATACCTGCCAGTTCTCAAAGGTTACACCCTTATTGCCTTCAGCACCTGTCCAGAAGTATTGGATGTAATTTGGATTTGTTTTATCTGTTCCCTCGATTCGCTCGATCTCACGAACTGGGAGCGGGATCACGTTTGTGATGCCCAAGCTATCGTCGATGTCCAAATAGAGATAATAGTCACCGTACTTGCACATACCTCGTGACCAGCCGAAAAGGTTTGCCTCGATATTCAAAACGGTGAACATCAAGGTGTTGATGATCTCTTTGATCTCACGGTTAGCACAATCAATCGAAATGATTGGATTAAGAGCAGTTGATGTTGTTATCTCATCAGCGTAAATGTCGAGAGTAGAAGCAATCTCTGGCATATACTCCATCTGGTCGAAGTCAGTATACCTGATCTGCTTATTTCTTGCATTGAGAACTTGGTTGCTAAGGTTCCCAAAAGGATTGTGATATTCTTTCTTCTTAAACTCACGACCAGTGCCAGTAGTAAAAGTGTACTTTGTGACATCTCTTCTACTAGAACGACTGAATGATGGTCGATCGTAGTTTACGATTGGACCACTGAAAAGTCGAGTGAGTCTCTTGAAAAGAGGTGACTGCCTGTTGCGTGGGTTGTTTCCGTCATTATTTGAGTTATAATCGTCTGCCATTTTTTATCCCTTTATAATCCATCCTAAGTCGTGCATTCTTCCGTCTGTTCCTCTAAACTTTGAAGGCTGTGATTGATATCCGTGTTGCCCTTGTATCTTTGTGTTTAGAACTTTGTTACTTTTTGATATGCTGCTTAGTAAGGCTTTTTTGTAGGTCTCCTCCCGCTTATTTGCAGTCAGTGCTGTTCCTCTAACCCAGCAACCAATAGAAGCAGCTATAACAAGATCATCATTATAACTTCTCATTGCTTGTGGTCTTCCATTGTGCCACACAAATGTTTTGATTTCATTTGCAAGGCGCATGGAATTAATGGTAATTAGTTTATTTCTAACGAATTCCTCAAACTTCGCAATAACAAGTGGTCGAGTTTTCATAGACATAGTGAACCCAGGTACGCCACCAACTGCCTCTGCGGTAACTTCATCAACATATTCATGAGTAGATTTTATACTATAATACAGATTTTTATAGTCTAAGTCCTGAAGTCTATTCAAAACTCCAATACCCAATGAGTTGTTCTCGATCACAAGCAGCGCATTGTTGTACTCTCCAGCTATTGAATACAATAAAGGAGCAAACATATCTGGAGTTACTTTACCTTGGTATTCAGCAACCTGTTCCATACTGTGAGTATCAAAAACGTGCGCTACACTAAAGTCTGATCCGTCTCCTCTAGCAACGTCAGCTACTAGAACATATTCGTGCCCTTCTCTTGGCTCTTTCCAGATCCAGTAGTTTCTATCAAAGCCAGTTCTTCTTTCTGGTTCTCTTACATTTTCTAAGATTACTTTTAAGTCGTCCCCGTGAACTACGGTTTCACCTGAAGCATTGAAGTTGCACTCAAGCTCCTGTGCGATTTCACGCCGTGACATATTCCTGGTCTCTTTGTCAAACCATTCTTGATCACGCTCTGGGTGTACATCCCAAGGAAGACAGATAGTATGGAAGTCGTTCTTACCTTCTTCTGCCTCTGTATATGTTTTGTGGAACCAGTTACCAACACCGTTGGGTGTTGACAGGGCAATGCAGCGACCACCAGTTGATAGGGTAGGGTAAAGACCAGCCCACAACTCTTCCATACCATCGACGAAAGCAGCTTCGTCAACAACGAGCAGTGACAAGGCTTCCGAACGACCAGCGTCGCCAGAAGTAGATGAAGCTTTTACTTGTGAGCCATTAGATAACTCAAAAGAGGTTCGGTTGTCAATAGAAATGTTTGCAATCTTCAACCAGCTTGGTAAATTTTTGTGGATTGCTTTTATCTTCTTGACTAAGTTAGTTGCAGTCTGTAGCTTTGTGGCGACGATAAGAACATTCTTATCTCGATGAAAAAGCATCATCCAGCAAACATATGCGGCGACACTAGTAGAGATACCTAGCTGTCGAGCCTTTAAGATAACACTGAATCGGTTATCTTTGAAATCCCTTAGAGCGTCTTCCTGAAACTCGTACATATCAAAAGGGATGAGCCCTTTGAGTGGGTGCGAGATCTTTGCGTGCTGATTACAAAAGTAGACTGGGTCTTTCCCACAGCGGACAATCTCCGCCATTATCTCCTTTTTGTTGGATGGCATTATGCCTCCGGCGTTTCAGGATTCTTGGGCGCTGTGTCGTTTGATGGACGCTTCTCGGAAGCTAGTTCAAGAAAATCACGAAACTTTTGCTCGTGTGGGCGATCATCTGGCTGACCAGATGGGCGACGAACAGCCACTACACCGTCAAGCTGACCGATGCTGTATTGCTTAGAAGCCTGAACCCAAGAGCGAACTCTAGAAGTGCTTTGGACCATCATATCAGCAGGAGCTACTTCTGTAAGGGTTACGCTTTCATTTGTAATGTTTTTATATTCTTTCTTGAGAAACTTTACAATGTCAACAAACTTTCTTTCTATTTCGTTTTCAAACTGATTTCTGGGGTGAAGTTCCTGAAGAGCTACTTCGCCCTGATATGATACGATCATCTTGTCAGCAGAAAAACGAACACGAAAGCCGTCCATTACACGACTGTCAAGGATTGGATCACCTTCTTCTCTGTTCAAACCAATATCTTCAGATAGTTCTGCACCATCATAAGCATTAGAGGCTGCCTGGTTCAAACCTTTGATTACATCTAAGACTGTTGCCATTTCTTTCTTCTCCTTAAGCAAGTTTGCAAATGCTCGTCATCGGGTCTCCACCCCTCGTTCCATCGCCCTGTTCTATCTTCAACAAAGTCAATGTAACATTTATAACAGCATTCAAACCTATTCATATATAGGTCGTCCTTCTGTGAAAATGAATATGTTTTACAGACTGGGCAAGTTCTGTCTGCCGCTTTGTCTTTGACTGGCTTTCTTATCTGTACAGATCCATCTTCTATAGTAGTATATTTTTTATTTCTTGTTCCCTTGAGAGCAGAGCGTTCTTTTAGCTGCTTGAGGTAATCTTTCTCTTTGTCTTCTTCCCATTCATTGCGGAAGTCCTGCACTGTATTCTTGCCGTACTTTTCGGCGATTGCACGCTCTACCGCAGCAAGGTAGTTTGGATCTTTCTTGCTTTTCATTGTGATGGTTGTACCGCCTTAACAATTGCTATAGAAGTCCCTACTCCAATAACAAGACCAGATAAAAGACCCAAAGCACCCTTGTTCCTTCTGAACCAAGTGTTGTCTTTATGGATTGTTTCCTGAAGACTTTTGATGGATAGTTTGTACTGCTCTTGGAGTTGAGTGCAAACCTTTTTATCCACATCGCACTCTGCAACTTTTGCATTGGTGTCGATCTTGTCTTGTAGGAGTTTGCGGAAGTCTTCTTCGCTTAATAGAATGCCGACATAGGTGTCGCTGCCTTCCTCAACTGCTGCTGGGCGAGGTTTGAACTCAGTGACCTCGCCAGCAGTAGCATTGAGGGAAAACAATAATAATGTTATAACCAGTAATCTCATTTTACTTCTTTAGGAATTTCTTTAGTCCTTCGATGCGCTTGGCAGGACGCTTAAGCCCACTGACCAAAGTGTAAGTTACGAGCTTATCTTTCTTGTCGTCCTCGTAGATACCACGGTGAACCATAGCACCACCAGTCAAGGCAGCCAAAGTATCAAAGCCAAACTCAATGTTGTCCATCAAGCCGACAGTCTCTTCAAAGATTTCTTCGCTACCAACAACAATACAAGCAGCACCTGTAGCAGTTGTTAGGTCGAAACCTTCAGCGAGAAGTGTCTTCTCTAGGTTCTTCTTAAGAGCACTTGAGACAGCAGTTTCATTCTCAAGGTTCTTGACGCTGGTTACACCCATAATCATACAGCCGGGCTGCTTCATAATACTGTCGTAGTCTGTAGCATCAAAGGTTGTGTATTCTGAGTCTTGGTTTGCTAGAACGTTAAAGACGTGGAACAAGCCAGCGACTGTGTTGTTGATTGTGGTCCAGAACTTCTTGACTGTAAGTTTTGGATATAGTTTTTTGATCTTCTCGTTGTCCACCATAATGAGTGGAGCGATCTTTCCTTTTTCTGCGAGCCCGCAAAGTTGGGTAATGCGAGTGTGAGCGTTCTTGGCTACGGTTGGGGAAGCAGACTCGCCAGCAGTTGGAAGGGAAGCAATAACACCAACACGCTCATCAACGTTCTCAACGCCGATGTAGGTGAAGTACTTCTTGGCTACCTTGATGAGGGTATTGACTGTGCCGCCACCTGAACCGCCAGATACACCGAGGCAGATCAAAATGCGATCAACGTTGCTGCCGAATACTTCACGGAACTTGTTGAACACTTCTTGCTCTTTGCGCTCGATGGCTGCTTCGGCTTTGGCTTGATCTTTACCAGCACCCTGCTCGCCGTGCTCGTCAACCAAGAACTTTTGGTTCTCTGGAATGTCTAGACCGTTAAGGTCAGAGCGGGCTGTATTCACAGCAACGGTTTTTGTGTAGCCCATATCGTAAAAGGCTTTAGCCATACGACCACCGCCTTGACCTGCGCCAACAATAGCATAAGTTAGGGCACCACCCGACTTATCTTCAACCGTTTCCTGTTCCTCGTTGAGGTCTGGATCGTAATCTTCAATGTCTAGTGTAGGGATATCTACCATTTTACTAGTCTCCTTATAAATCTAGTTCTTCGTGTAATCTTATTAGAGCTTTCAATCTTTCTTCACGGTCTTGTATTTCTTTTGTTTCCTCAAGTTTTTGATCGTAAATCTTTTTGATTGCTCCGATTTTGTCCTTTTCAAGTTTAGCACGGATTTGATTTTCTTTTATAGCAGTGTTGATTTTTGCTTGCACACCCTCAAGATACTGGGTCTTGTTCTTTGTTGGGCGAACAATGTTATAAACAAACCAGGCTAGTCCGAGAACCATAACAACCAAGAAAGCCAGTGACCAAGCACTGCTTTTTACTTTGTACCAAAGTGCTTTCACTTACCGTGTCTCCAAGTTGCAGCGATATCAGCAGCCCCTTGTAATCCGATATAAGCTAGTGATACAGCAACCCAGTCGCTACTAGTCAAAGAACCAGATGCTAAAAAACCTGTGGCTGTGCCCCAAACAATAAGTTTGCGAGATGCCCATTTACCTAATGCTTTGTCGATTCTTTCTTGCATTGTCATTGGACCTCCTAAGATGTTATAATTAGTTCTTCTGTTTCCTTTTAGCTCGTTTGTGCAACTGTATGTCTTCGCCACGGACTCTGTATGATTCTCCGCCAAACAATACCGTACCCATCTTAGTCCAAGTACTGTACTCAAGCAATAGACCAACTTGCCAGTCAGTGTAACGCTTTGGCTTGATATGCCAAGTGCACTGCCTAAACCTTACAAGATCCCCTGCTCTCACGCCCTAGAGACCACCACTAAATCTCTTTCGTGAACTTCATACATTGCAGCAAGGCCGTGAGTCAAGTCCCAATCTGTTGTAGTCCAACTAACATTCCAATAACCTGGAGTTGGATACTCCCCTATAACAAGCCCATATGGACCTGACCCTGATTTTAAGAAGATATTGCTTTGTACTAAATCGCCTACTTTCATTTATAAATCCCAATCATCATCCCATTTGTTCCCATCATTTTTGGGAGCCTCATTATAATCACGCAAACCCCAGACTGTTGCTAGTCCCACAGGCAGACCCAACACAACTGAATATATTATTCCGCTGACTATTGGATACTCCTGGAGAAACCACAACATTTGTCAGTTGTCCATTACGTGCTCTAAAATATACCCCTTTTCGAAGCGTCCTCTGTCTTCTGCTTTAGAATGAACAGCCGCCAGGATTTGATACTCCGACAGGTTGAAGAAGTCCTGAATGCCCCAAAGAACTTCTTGAATGTCTGCCATCTCTTCGACGCAGGGATCTTCCATAAACTCTCTGACTTCTTCAGCAAGCTTATTGAATAAAGCTTCCTTTAGTTCGTCGCCAGTAGCTACGTGGTATTCGCAGTGTGCTCCTGAGTCTTTGATGATCTCAGGGATCTTGTCTCTAACCAGCTTGTTGTATGTTTTTTTCATTTCCCGTTCTTTCCTCTCAATGATTCCCAGGGACAGTGACGACATCCAGATTCACAACAAGAACCTTTAGAACTTAGATACTGACTTGTCATCACCAAGAAGCCGCTCTCAGGATCTTGATATGTTCTTGACCCTTTTGAGACAGCATAATCGTGTAGCCTTTTTATTTCAACTTGCTTCTCATACTTCTTGACTCTTTCTAAGAACCTATTTCGATTTGACTCTGTATTCATCGAACTTGCTTCTGTAGTGGGACAGTCAAGATTCTGATGCATAGGTGCTTTTATTGTCGATCCTCTGCCCTTTACGCCTGTAGATAGACCACAAGATGGCGAGTTAGAGAACCCTATGAACCCAACTACGTCACTATGCCTTTCTGCTATCTCTTTACACTTTTCTTTTAGTTGCCCGAAAACTTCTTGGTTGCCCATAATTCCCAAAACTTCGTCATCTTTTTGACGGAGCCTGATCGACTTCCTTGGGACACCAAAAAGTTCAAACTCTGGGCAAGCTGGGATAAGTTCAAAGTCATTAGCTTCTGCCCAGTCGTGGATCTCTTGATAGCGACGATGGCTAGCATTCCACCTTACTCTGTTCCCAAACACACAAGAACTAATCAGTATCTTGCTCTTTTTGCCTGGTCTCATAAATAAATCCGTCGCTTAATCTGCGGAGCCTCATAAACATAACATCGTGAAGTGCTGTCATTGGAGGATAGACTTCTTTGCCCGGAATGTTCTCTTCTAGAACTTCCCATTCATATTCTACCCAAGCGAATGGATGTTTTATAATCTTATTTTTTGTTTCCGTCAAAATCATTACCCTTTTTAGTTAATCTGCTTTGCTGATAACTTTTACAGCATTGTGACTCCAAATCGCACGACCGCCTGAAACATAAACATGAACATCTGGATTAGGAAATGGACTCTTATCCTCACTTGGACACTTACCTGTGTATCCAAGTCCTGTTATGATACCAATGTTGCCTTGCCCGTTTTTTACTAAATCACCGACTTTCACTCTTTATATCCTCCTTCGTGCAATCTTGAACCTCCCGGTAAAACCGCACAACGATAAGAATAAATCCTTTCGCCGTCTTCTTCTCTCATCATAATTGGATATCCAAAAACAAGATGTTTTCCTTTGTGTTTCTCGTTAAGTTCGTTTCTGAATCTTTCAGAAAGTTCTGCTGTTAGTCCAACTTCCGCATCCAGAGCATAATAACAATTAGAACAGATTTTCTCAACTACTTCTTTGTTTGGCGAGGATTCAAAATCATAAACCTGAGTTGTTGCAACACTTGATTCTTCTTCGTCTGGCTTGAAGTAGGTAAATGCGGGAAGAGCACTTGTTTCGTATGTGAAAGTGAGTGGGCAATCACCTTCTTCAAAAAAACCTAATGATTGGAATATCCTACGAATTAAAGGAAAACAAATGTTTGCTAACTGACTTTCATTTACATCTTTGTAAGTAGATAGAATATGTCTTGCTTCATTTTCTAACAATTGACTCATAGAATATTGCTCGTCTTCTGGTAGTTCTTCTAGAAGCCTTGTGTTCTCCCATTTGTTTTTAATGTCTTCAATGTTGTTCATTTTCTTCTCTCCCAAAAAGGTGCTAGGCAACCAACCCACCTAACTGACTGTTTCCAGTCCCACCCGCTACGAGCGGGGTAACTTCATTTGAGACATTTATACCTCACCTAGTACTAAATGTCAACCTTTTGTTTCGCACTTTGCGGGCACATAATAATATTACTGACTGACATAAGCATACCCATCTTGACGTTCAATGTCAATAGTCATATCGGCAATATCTTTGAGACTATCCAAGTGAGTAATCAAAAGCACAGTCTTGTAGTAGCCCTTAATCATTTCCATCACTCGCATAAAGCCTTCAAGGTTTTCAGCATCCAACGCTGTGCCTGGCTCATCCATAATCATAATATCACTCTTGGGTAGAGTCGATACATTGGTTAGGGCGATGCGAATAGCAATCGCTGCTAGGGTCTTCTCAGCACCTGAAGCCATTTCCAAAGGTCGTGCTTCGTACTTTGGATGCTTGATGAAGATATCTAGTTTATTCTTTTCTGCCTCGAAGAAAATCTCAAAGTCAGTGACGTTAGATAGAACAGTGCTTACCTCTTCGTTGATAAGAGGGAGCATACGCTTCACAACGTCATAACTGATGCCATTACTGTGAGTGCAGCGCATAAACAAGTCATAGGCTGAATACTCTGTGCGAAGGTCTTCCAACTCTTGCTTCTTGGACTGAAGGTTTAGGATCTGTTGTTCAATCCCACCGTGCTGCTTAATGAAGTCCATAATCTTGGCTTCACAAATCGACAGATCGTTTTCAATCAGAACCTTCTGGTCAGCTAGATCGGACTGTTCTTGAATAAGCTCCTCACGGTTCTCAATAGCTTCCTTGTTGTCTTCGTAAGTTTGGATCCGTTCGGAAGCAGTCTTGATATCATTAGTAAGCGTATTGATTTCATTGTTTGTTTTTTCTACCAGCAAATCGAGGTTAGTTGCTTCAGTTGACAAGTCTCGCTGCTTTTCTACAAGCTTGTCATACTTCTCCTTTTGAGAGCGCAAATCATCAACATTCATTTCGTCAAGCTTTTCATTGTGCTGACGAAGTTCTGTTTCTAGGTTGTGGATTGTAATACGGACGTCAGTTAGTTTTGACTTGCTCTTGTAGGCGTCCTTAATGAACTTACAATCTGAAAACTCTGGACCACAAGGGACTTCTCCCAAAAGCTTAACACGCTTCTCATAGGTTTCCTTGTTGCGGTTCTCAATCTTGAGTTTTGTTTCTAGGTCCCGCACTTGCTCCTTGATGTCTAGGACTTCAGCAATCTGAGCCTCAAGCCCATCGCTGTCAAACTCTACCAAGAAGTCACCAATCTTGGTAAGCTTCTCTAGGAGGATTTCTTTCTTGGTTTGAGCACCTGTGATTCGTAGCTCGCAGTCTGCTTTTTCTTGCTCTGCTTCTGCAAGTCTTGACGTCTCTTTTCCAATATTAATAAGTTCAACAGGGGCAGATGCGAAAAGTCCATCAATCTCTCTCACTCGTTCGGAAATGGTTTCTAACTGTGTAGTTAGTTTAGCACATTTCCTTTCTTGTGCTGCCTTGTTCTTTTCGTTATCGGACAACTGACCGACAAGGCTCTCGATGTCCTCATCAAACGTATTGTCTTCCAGCTTCTTAAGAAGAGCACGGGTCTCAATGCTATCGCCCTTCGCAAGCTTGAACTTCTTCTCAAACTGGTCGAGGTCCAAGAACTTGGCTAGGATTTCTTTACGCTTGGTTGAGCCCTCGTTGATGAAAGTCATTGCCCCCATTTGACTGGACATACTTGTAAGCAAGAAGTCGTCAAGGCTTCCAAAGATTTTGCGGATTGCCTTGTCTGTTCCATTGCGGTCAAGTGAGTTTAGGCTGACCTCTTCATCAGTGGCTGGGTCAATCATTGTAAACTCTACATCAGTCTTGGCTTCCGTTGTTTCTTCGCCGTGAAGTTTCTTGGTGTACTTCTCTGACTTCCGCTCGATGATGTAGGTCTTGCCCGCAACGTCAATCTCAACTCGTCCGCAGCCTGCTGGCTTGTTCTGGTTGATAATGTTTAGGTTCTTACGATTGTTCTTACTGATCGAATTATAAACAGTGTAGAGCATACTATCGATAATAGAACTCTTGCCTGAATAGTTTTTACCAAAGATACCGACAACGCCGTTAAGCTTTTCAAAATTAACACTATTACCTTCTCCGTAGTTAAAGAGGTTGTCGAACTCCATATTCTTTAGAGACCAATTTACATTGCGTAGTCCAGCGTCTTCGCCATTGACTTGAGCGTCGTAGCGAGAGTTAAGTTGGAATACACGCTCTAGTGTTTTGGTATCAGGTTCGTATTCTTTTAAGTATTCCCGAATAAGTCGCTCTTGAACAGCTTGGTCACGTAGGTTCTCTGTATTACCGAGATCATCGACGTTCACGCTGTCACGCTTTAGTCCAGCTTTGTTGACGAACGACAGGCTTTCTGGCTTGAATCGGGTCTTTACAATATCCATCACACGGCGGATCTTGTCTAGCGATACCTTATGATGAGTCACAACACGTAGACGAGCACCTTCTGGGATGTCTAGGTTACGTGGCAAGTTACCCTTTTGGGACAACTCAATCGTCATAAAAGGCTTAGGATTCTTAAGGATGTGGTGATTGACCTCGTAGTTAGTCTTGTCCTCGATATCCCAAATCAAAAAGCCCTTGTCGTTTGTCTCGCCGTGATTCTGCTGGATAGTAGAACCGCAATAGCGAATAGTGCCTGAGTCGTTGAGACACTGATTAGTCTTATGGATATCTCCAAGGAACGCATAATCAAACTTATCAAAGACTGAAACGTCGTGATCGCCGTGGTCCATAATCCAGCCAAGGTCTGTTCGGCTGTTATTGACTGCTCCGTGATACAGGGCAATGTTGATGCGATTTGTGTCTGTGGGGTCGGTCCAGTTGGTCTCGTCAAAGACTGATAGAACATTTAGTGTAATGTTATGGTCTAGTTTTACTTCCCCTGAAAACTTGTGTAGATGAAGATCGGGGTGGTCGAGCGCATCAACGATTGGACTGATAGCGTCTTGACGACTGCTATTCCGTAGGTTGCCGTCATGGTTCCCAAGGATAATATGGGTTGGAGCGATGTCGGCTAGGTTCTTTAGGAACTCTGTCGCCAACTCAAAATACTCTGGCGAGAGTTGTGTCTTTGTATGAGCTAGATCACCGCAGTGGATGATGTAGTCAACCTTCTGCTCCCGTAGCATCTCATAAGCTTGCTCAAACACCTTGCGATATTCATAGTGGTATTTGAGGTTCTTGATGTGTGTATCACCAAAATGTGCGAGCCGTACCATAGACGAACTCCTCCTGCTATTCGTAGAAACAGTATATCAGTGGTATTTTAGATTGTAAAGAGTTTTGCGATTAGCAGGTGACCTTGCCAAACTTTGGACCCTTTTGGCGGGAACGAAGTGCAAAGTTAATGCGGCGAAGTTCTGTGGACTCTTCTTCTGTTCTGTCATCTTTGGCAAGAAGCTCAGTGCGGCGAGCGCAGAGTTCAGCCTTAGTCATCTCTGCTTTGCCGTATTTGTCCATCTTTTTAATGTCAGCATCACCTTTCCAGGCTTCGGTGACACTCTTGATTTCTTCTTTAATAATCTCTCTTAGTTGTGTTTTTGTTAGTTTCATTTTAGTACCTTTGGAAGTCCGTCTACTAGCTTTTGTAGCATAACTTCTAACTTGTCTAGGTTGACATCACCAGATATACGAGCATCTTGAACTTCTCTTTGAGCCATGATTGCGGTCATTAACATTTCCATAGAATCAGGAAACTCTGGGCTCATCTCTTCTTTGATCATTTGTCGTAGTTGTGATTTTGTGATTTTCATTTTTGTTTCCTTAGATATCTCTTGCAAGCTTGTCTAGCTCATCAGCACTCAATGGTCTTCCGCCGCCGCTTGACTTCTTCAACTTAGGAGAAGCAGGGTCACGGTAGTCACTTCGTATTCTTCCCATGTCGGATGATGGTCCGCTTCCTTCTGGTCCGTCGTAAGGTCGGAGTTGTTTAAGTAGTCTTTCTGGGAAGGCTGCCATAGCCCCTTTCATATCACCTGCTTCTAGTGCGTCAACCGCCGCAAGAATAGCAGTTTCCATTTGGGCTTGAAGGCTTGGCGTGTCAATGTCATCGCCATAAGTCATTTCCATCTCTTCATCGAGTGATTCTTTAATGATTTGTCGTAGTTGTGATTTTGTGATTTTCATTTTTGTCTCCATTTGTGGAATAGTATAAATAGTTTCTAAATCCCTATCAGTCTAAACGTATCTGATAATATTGCTAGAATGAATATTCCACCAACCATAAACAGCCCAACATAGTTTAGCCTATGACGGGCTACTATTGACAAGTTTTTTCTGGTCACTGTCTCATATCCAGCCATCATTATGTGCCCACCGTCTAGAACTGGAATGGGTAAGAGGTTTATGATCCCCAGGTTTATCGAGAAGAACACAATCCAATCAACAAGGAATCCCCAGTCTCCTGTTTCGACACTACGCTTTCTTGCTGTCTCTGTGTACTGATATACAGCAACAGGACCGCCGACATCTCTGATCGACATTGGTTCTGGTCTTGGGGTTGATACTGCTGTCCATACATTTGAATAAAATGTTTTTGACAAGTGGTGTGAGTATTGTGCTGCCTGTACAACACTTATTCTTCCTGGTTCCGCACCTTCAGGGACGACAACATCTGGGAAGGGTTGACCTACGAGGAAAAGGAAGTATATAAGCCAGGGCAACAAAAGGTTGAACACTGGACCCATAACAGCGATGATAGCTCGACGCCAAGGAGCAGCAGCCCAAAAAGAGTGCGGATCATCATTTACATTGTGATAATCTTGTTCACCTCTGGGCATAATATATCCACCGAAAGGTAGAAGCGACAAGCGCCACTCAGTTCCCCACATCTTCTTTTTATAGAGCACTTTACCGAAGCCTATTGAAAAACTATCGACAGCAACACCCATTGCTCGGGCAGCGAGATAATGACCCATTTCGTGAACAAATATTACTAAAACGATTATTCCAAGAAAGGTAAGCATAGCTTTTGCTCCTTGCTTCTAAGCTCTATAAGGGGTGGCAGTGATCGACCCCTAATAATGATATCTGGACCTAGGTTAAATAAATCATCCTGTGATGGTGTCTTGAACCTGTCCTCATATTGTTGTCGCAATCTTTGAGTGTCAAGAGGAGTCCATAGTTCCAAATACTTGTGTATCTTTTTATTTTCTTCCCTCAAGTTGGCGATTTCTTTACTCTGTAGTTCTATTGTTTGCTCAAGAGCCATCACTGCTTGACCAACAGCTTTTGAAAGGGTTTCCTCTATGTTGCTCTCGTTGTACAAATAAAGAAGGAAGCCTGAGAATACTGCACAAACAACAACGGCAACTAGCGTTGTCCACAGGGTAGCTGAAATATAATTGGGTTTTGCTGTTGGTGTAACATCATACACCTCAGCATAATGGTAATCAGATGTGGCATTGTCTTTTATGTTTTGCCACGCTTCCCTTTCTCTATCCATAGAGTAAGTAGTTTAGGAAAGAGCTTCCTTGATTGCATTTCTGAAACCTTCAGATATATCCTGGTTGTCTATGTCCTCTAGATCAACCATTTTATGGTCTTCGTGTTCGTGGCTGAGAGTTATCTCTCCCTCTGGCAGATCTGCTTTGTAATAAATGATTCTGCCCTCTTCTTTTACTTTTTGTGGTGCCGTGATTCTTAGACCTGTTTCTTCTTCGACTTCTCTTATAGCACCGTCGATATCGTCTTCGCCAAGCTCAATATGACCGCCAGGTAGATCCCATCTGTTATCATAAAGATCTGTTGACCCCATCAAAAGAAGGATTTGGTTACCCTTGTGTATTATAACCTTTGCTACTCGGTCACTGTCTTGTTCAGCCAAAAACTTTCTCCACTCTGTTAGTAGTTTTTTCATTTTGTCATCTCAACCTCAAGAACTTTTATTCTCTCAGGGTCAAACATAATCCAATTCTCGTCCAACTGAATGCTATCATATCCTTCATCTTCAATTTGCTTCAAATAAAGTTTATCGTATTCATCCCATCCAGCAGTTTTATCAACTGTTAATTCTACTTTCATTATATATTTTGAAGAAAGAGCGCCGCTCTCACCTCGAATGATCTTATCTTTGTCTTCCGAAAACCACATAACACCCTGTGCTCCGTAGTCACGGCTAAACTTTCTAATTGGCACATTGCTGCCATGATAAGCAGTAATAACTCGCTTCTCTTCTTTCAAAAACTTTCTCCACTCTGTTAGTAGTTTTTTCATTTTAGTCTTATGATCCAAGCGGGTAGGCTTTTATTATTTTTCTTTGCCAAAAATGCACGGTGATTACCATCAGCAACTTCAAACTTCCCACCAGGCTCCTCTACAACTGTGATTGGCGAGAGGCTTTCAAAGTCCATCTCATCTGGGTCCCTGTCATCATCTCTAAAATATTTCTTTATTTTTCCAGATTTATAATCTTGATATTTCTTTTCACGATCCTGAAGTGTTTCATCGTCCATAAAAAGTTTTTGAGCGGATATTGTTTCTGCTTTCTTTGGAGCCTGATATTTGTCAATGTTCAAAATGACATTTCGTATTTCTGCATATGGTGGCTGCTCGCCCTTGTGATGCTCGATGGCTTTAGAATCCCATCCAAGTTCTGAAAGCTGCTTTGCCAAGATCTCAACCTCTTCTGGGTTGCTATACTTCTCGTCAAACGCCTTCAGATCTTCCATAGAGATCATCTCGTTCAAAAACTTCCGCCACTCTGTTAGTAGTTTTTTCATACCAAGAATGCCGCCTCTTCTTCTGCCTCTTCCCATTCTTCGTTACTATATGAATTTAATCCAAAAA
>Ga0208644_1000211_pt1 | contig 42077 bp, 31 predicted proteins | sample VirMetDEL_Nov_18_FD_184517 | JGI IMG/M metagenome (GOLD analysis project Ga0208644, IMG submission 184517) | Aqueous microbial communities from the Delaware River and Bay under freshwater to marine salinity gradient to study organic matter... | ecosystem: Environmental > Aquatic > Marine >...
TAGTATCATACAAATAACCGCTAAGAGATAAACCTTCTCCGCTAGCAAGAACTCTATCAGAAATATTTAAGACATCTAAATCTGCATTATAATAAGCTATACCACTTGCAGTATCACCATTAATGATACCTGTGGTATATCCTGCGCCAGTAACAGCAGACGTAATGTCATTAGAGCTAATATAAATTAAATCACTAAATGAACCTTTCTTTCCGTACCTATCAATAGGACGTATTTTGAAATAATATTCGTTATCAGGAGAAAGATTATATGAAAAATTAGGCTCGTAATTTGTAGATATGAACCCAGACAAATTAGTTGCCACTAAAGATCCTGTTATGCCCGTAATCTGTGTAGCGTATCCACTTGATTGTGGACCTGTTGGTCCACTTGGACCACTTGGACCGCTTGGACCACTTGGGCCATAATTTTCATAAACATAATAGCCGCCAGTTAAAGAAGTCGCATAAGTTCCTGTATAAATACCAGATCCATAATATCCCCCAGAAGGATAAAAATAAAATTGTTTACTATCAGGATCTATTTCAACCCCCAAATAAATCTTGTTTCCAGTAGTATTACCTGCTGCTATAGCTATTTCTGTTACAGGTGATTGACCTGTATAATAACCTCCGGGTAAAGAAGCTTGATTATCCAATATAATTGTGTGCTCTTTCCATTGAATACCTGTAGTATTGTAAACAGAAAATACAGGCTCTGAATTCGCACCGCTATAATAGTAATCTTGACCCCTGAATCTGTCTCCAGAATAAAATAAAGAATCTATCCTATTTTCTCCGCTACCGTGAACATAATATTTAACATTTTTAATCGACTGGGAATCTATTGAAAATGAATCTTCTAGTTCTCTAGACCCACTCTGGAAAACAAAAACTTCATATTGAGTTTTGTCCAAAGTAAAATCTTTATTTATTGACGCTTTAAAATAAGGTTTTATATCTTTATTTAAAGAATCTCTTTCTACAATCACTTTACCTCTAAACCCAGAAGGTTTTATATTGTAATGTAAAGGATCTATTTCAAAAGGTTTTATTGACGAAGGATAAATATAAGCTGCTCCAGTGCCATAAACGTCTTCAGCGTAAAACCCGTAGTAATAACCTGAATTTAATGGTGGCTGATGCTGGTATCTAAAATTGCTAACATCGCCATTGTCAGGCCTAATTTGCATTTTAGCAATTGGATTATTAGCAGATCCTGTTTCTAAAACATCAAAATTAGCTCCAGTTCCTATACACAAATGCAAAGCGTTGACACCTGAATTTTTAGAGAATTCCGGTAAGAAAACTATTTCTTTTCCTATATAGGCCGATAGCCCCGTGATATCTGGTCTTTCACAGGTCAAAAAGAAAATACCTGTATGTTTTCTGCCATAATAATCATTTGAAACTACCTCAAATCTGAACCTTCTTTCATCTAACCCACTAAAATAATCAAAATCATCTTTTAAACTATTAATATCTATCTCATAATAATTTTTATAGTATCCCGTCTCTAGCGTTGAAATAAGTAGACCAGTTTCATCTTTAATGCTTAAGTCAAAACCTGAGAAAAAATTTAAACTGGATAATTTTTGATTATCATAAACTTTATTGTTGGTAGGGTTATATAAGCTCCATTGTATATATGGGTTTTCTCTCCAAAAATCACCACTTGATATTAAAGCTCCCGCAGGTACGCCGCTTCCGCTGATAAACAACGGGTCAGAAGTTGGCGTTAAATTAGCAACATACGATGCGTCTGCAGCTGAATTTGTTACGGAAAACCCGGATACCTGTAAAGCTTGCCCAAAATCTTGAGGTGTTTGGGATAGATATTTAGTAAAACTCATATTTTTAAATATTCAATTGTTCTAATTTGAAATCCTTATCATATACATACACTTTATAACCGTAACCTTTTTCAGGAAATAAACTTCTATTTCCTAAAAATACAGAAAAACTTCTATTATCGCTACCATCTAGACAAAATCTTAAATTTTTACCCAAAACAAAAAAATCTACCACGTAACCACCAATATTACTTAAGTCTTCAGTGCCAAAATCAAAAGTTACTTCTAATTTTATGTCGTCATCGCTTTTTTCTTTAACAAAATAAGCATCGTAAATTTGATCATCTATATTTGCGTCAGAAGTAGTGAAACTATCACTTGCAACTGTCTTGGTTGGATAATCAGATAAACTAAATTTAAGCTCATCTGAGTTTTGATTTTCTTCTATGTTTTTATTTCTTTCTAAGGCTTCAAATTTAGTTGCATTATACATCATTGCTGTAATCATAAACTCATTTAACGCTTTTTCTTCCACAGACAACACACGATATTTTATTCCTTTTATATCATATCCTGTATTAGAATTTTCCACAGACCATATTGTTCCTCTGGTGATTAAATTAAAATCTGGGTCTGTTGTTTCATTTATGGTTACCACGTTGCCGTCAGACACTGATGCTATTGTAAAGTATTTGATTTGCGGGGTAGTTTGATTGTCAATTTCCGAATCTGTTATCCCTTTATTATTTGTGTTTTGCCTTTGTTTCGCTAAATTAGAAAGATCTTTAGAAGAAGTTGTAGATTTAGGCACCATAAAATATATTTTTTGACCAACAATATTTTCTTTTATGCCCTTGTCTAAAGTAACGCTTTTATCTCTAAAATTAATATTACTGATTCTACCTCCGTATCTATTGATTGATTTAAAATTATCTTGTATTAAAATAATATCTCCCGGCAATAAAATACTACCTTCCTGCCCTGTTGAAAACTGCACCACATCAGTTTCTGTTTGATTTGTATATAAAATCCAATCTGCGATTCTTTTGGCTTGGGATCGTGATGTTGTGCCTATTGCTACTACTTCTTGCTCATTATAGCCAAATTGCCTCAAAGCAGCAAAATCTTCAGCGTATGCGACTTTAGTTTTAAAATTGTCATCAGCATCGTTGTATCTAACAACAACACTGGAGGTTCTAGATGTTTTTGCGCTCCCTGTGTAACCAAAGCTACCCCCAACAACATTACTATTATTAAACATCAAAATTGGGTCCTTTAATTTATCTATAGATGGATAAACTAGCCCTTCATTCCAATAGGTTATACCTCTAAAAACAGCAGCAATATTATTAATAGTATTTAAAGCTTCGTCTTGCCCTGTGAATACAATGTTGCAAGCAAATCTCGGTTCTAAAATAGGTCTCTCATTTTCATATTGCCTAACTATATAACCAGATGTTACAGAAGAGTTTAAAGAATATGAATTGTAGTAATAATTATAAAAAATTGCAGACCTACTGTTTGATAAGTAAGATTCTGCTTGTTTATTAATTAACAAATCTATTAGCCATTTTTTAGCGCTCTGAGAAGAATTCCCTCTCTGATAAAGGTAAGCTCTTTTAAGTTCAGGATAATCAAAAAATATTTTATCCACCCCAAAATCTCTAACAATTTCAAATTTAAATACTAGCCCATCAATCCGTGTTTTTTTTATTATAGCTCTATAATTCAAATTTACATCTTCAGATGAACTATTTTTTAAATCTAAAAAACAAATTTCTGAGCCCACTTCAAATATAGACTGTAGATCCGTCCTTGTGTTTTCACTTGTAATAGGTATGCTAAATATAGCGGAAGAAGAGTCTGTAGAAAAACCTATTGGCGGTTGTAATCCAGTATTACCAGTTGGCAGCAATTCATCGCAATATTTACCAATAGAATATAAATTCCATTTATCTAGCATAGCTTGCTGAAAAGCATATTTCCCTAAACCATACCTATTGTTAGTAATGATATCGTACAAAATCCATGCTGGATTATCAGACCATTGTTTATTTGGGGCAAATGTGCCATTCCAGTTTCCAGAATATATTTTTGATTCAGGATCATAATTAGAGGGCACATTAATTTTTAAAAGTTTTAAATCATATGATCTTTTTGGTATTTGCCCAAATGCTGAAGCATCAAAAATATTAGCGATTAAAGTGCTATTCGGATACCTTAGCTTTTCTGATATATTTTCTACTATAGAATTTATAGCCAAACTTTTATCTCCCTGAACAAATGCTGGCCCAAAATCTCTATCAACTCTAGTCACTCTAACAAATCTATATTTCGTTCCGCCTGAATCAGGAAGAGGAATGTGATGACTTCTGATATATTCAGAAGAAGCCAAACCTCTAATAGAACAAACTACATAACCAACCGAACCACCTTCCCCTAGACTTAATTCATCGCCAACATGCCCCACCTCTATTACAAAAGTTACTCCAGCTGAATAAGCACTTCCACTGCTAGATTGATATCGTCCTGTATAAGCTACATTAATAACAACAGAATCTACATTATGATTTGTCACAGTATGAACAAAGGGAAATTCTGAATATATAAAATCAGGTTTATATATAGTTGGTATAACTGTATCATATGGATAACCACTCCTATTATTATCTCCATCTAAAAATTTTAATTCTTGACCTTTTACTGTCACGTTCTTTAAAGCTGTGTCAAAAACATTAGCAAATAATTGAACATTATAATTAAACGTCTGAGATGATTTAGCAAAAGACAAGCCCTGCGTTAGATCTGAAAAATGTAATTGGTCTTCTGTACCTAATCTTATTTCTGAAAAAGCTGTTCTATAATTATACGTATTTGTTTTAGTATTTTTTACTGGTGTGTCATTTAAATATATGCCTTTAAAATAATCGCTATTTTTATTTTGGTCGTTAGATAAAAAGATAGATTGCCCAAAAGCATCACATAAACCGTGAACTTCACCTTCCGATAAAATATCAACAGTTTGATAAAAAGAAGTAGATTCTTTTTTTAAATCTTTATGGTGAGCCACGGCTCTATCTATACCAACCATACCTAAATGTGGGCCTTGTGTGATAGTTGAAGCAAAAACTACAGATGGACATATTGTTTTAGGCCCTAAGTTATTCCATCGCGATATGAATGTGTCTAATTTTTCTTCGTGGCTCATATTAAATAGATCTAGCTAAAGCTGATGAAGTAATGTCTATTGAGTCTTCTGATGGAGATTCTTGGGTTATATTGTTAAACAACTTATCATAAAACCCTTGCCCTGAAGCTATCGCTTTATCTATACTTAACAAATTTACAGATATAACTGTAGATCCCACCTTAAAGCGACCATATCCAACAGGCACCGGAACACCCTGTCTAGTATTGTTTTCTGCTTGTGCAAAAATATAAGAGCTAGTTGAAGCTGTATCAGGGTCATCTGGAGCCAACAACTTACTCATCAATAAGCTCATCCCAATAGCAAAAGCAATATTGATGACTACGGCAGCAATAATAGCCCCAACACTTAATGTGCCAATTGATGTTGCAGTTGCGCTTAAAGCTATCATAAGAGTAAACCCCACTGCCCCCATCAAAATAGGCAAAATAACTACTTCTTTATTTTTTACGTTGACTAAATTAAAGTTTTTTTCCTGTACGGCTACGCCATCAACAAAAACGCTCATTGATCTTTTTTTATTTCTTGTTATGTAAGATTTAACTTTACCCGTATTAGCTTCTAGGGCAGAAAAGATCTCAGAGAGCTTACAGCAAGCAAACTGGTGTGTTTTACCTACTATTTCCCCAAATCGACCATGAATACTAACCTTTGTCATCCTTATATTATACACTTTTAAATGGAAAAATAAACTGACTTGAACGGATCTGCTCTAAAAAAACAAAAATTTTTATCTTGGACAGAATAGATAAGAGATGAGTGCTGATGATCATAAGCATACTCCACATCACAATCGCTTGGATCAGCAGATCCAAAAACATGAGAATGCCAAATAAAAAGCACGTTTTCTTTGCTTATAATATTAAAATATTTTCGAGAATCTATTTGAAAAAATAGATTTTTAATAGGATGTATATTCTCAAGAAAATAAAGATTCTTTGAGGTTGCTATTCCACAGCACTCAAAATCATATTCGCAGCAATAATTTTTTATTTGACTACAAAAACCATCAAAATCTATAAGATTCAATAGAGGGAAACCCTCCGAAAGATAATCCTTTTGTATATTCTCCATAGTGTTTGAATCTTATTTTGCACCCGTTGAGAGTTTTAGAGCATTGATCTGCTACCCAATATTCTTTTTCATAACGAGGGTCTTTTGCTGTAGAGCCATTATCTTTTATACAAACATAGAAAAAATTACATTGATCATCTGTATTTTCCAGTGTGTCACTTAAACCTATTTTGCTTAATATTTTTACAGCTGGCCTCATTATAACCACATCACCTTTAACATAATTGGTTATAGTTTTATCGTAATCGCCACGAAATTGGATACTTGTTAAATTATAACCATTTTTTTCAAAAAGTAATTTATCCTTATCATCTGCCAAAGGTATACCTAAATTACCGTTATTTCCAAAAATAGTTGCAGCTGTTTGCAAACCCAAAATTTTTTGTTCATCAAAATCTGTCAATTGGCCATATCTGCAACCCGCGCCCCGATATTTCCAAGGGCAATAATTAGCAATCATAACCCTAGCTGGAAGTTTTGCCCCCTCATACTCAAGAGGAGAAATAAGCTCAAATTCAACATAAAACTTATTTTCTTGACTTTTTTTATTCACAATAAACTGATCATCAGAAAAACGAGCCTCAGGGTCCGGTATTGCGAAAGGATTAAAATTATTAGGGAAATTTGCTGCATCAATATATTTCAAAAAAGTTCTTTTTCTGATAAATAAATGACCTACTAAATCTTGTCTTCTTTTTAGTATATCACTCATCAAACCATCTAGATTGGCAACTGTTAGCGTTGGACGAGGCATTCGACCATCACCTTTCTTTTCAAACCCATTAGCATCAACAGGTAACGAATAATAGGTTTTACCATCAAAAATAAGATTAGAAGCCGAAACTATACCGGGATGAAACCTAAAAAGACCATCTTGTTCGCCTAAATCTAGTTCGTATAATTCTATGATAGTATCTGGCAATAAATCTAATAAAGATGCATTAAATGATTGAGTTGACATGATTTATTTTTTATTTTATGATGTTAGCTTAAAGTAACCTGCGAATCCCGTTTCATCTTCCACTTTATTATTAGAAGTTGTAGTATCAATATCCTCTGTAGTTATTATATTTATATTCATCATAGCTCTTTGTCTAAGATACAAATAAACGGCATTCCTTTCTTCATTTTTTAACTGTTTATTATAAATAATAATATCTGATACACTAAAACTTGATGTTCCATTATTTGCGCCAATTATTGGATTTATATCAAATTTGAAAGATTCTTGATTTGATAATTCTTTGGCTCCCTTGCTTATATTATTTATAAAGCTTTTATAAACTAATTTTCTTCCATCTTTTGATGCAGCAACATTATAAACAAAAGCATATGATGGCATTAATTCATCTGCATTTTCAGAAGTACTAGTTTCCACAGAGTAATTATTTCCTCTATTCGGCATACCGGTGGATTCTTTAATCTCGCTACTCGCGTTATATAAATAACTGACATTATTATTACTATTAAACTTAGTAAAACTCAGATTCTGGCTGCGGATTTTTTTATTATCCGCATTAAATTGCCTTTTGGAGCCAAATGAATCTGGAAAAACTAAATAAAATATATCAAATGCTTCGGTATTATTAGTTAAAGTATAATCTGTTGAATTGTTATAAATTCCATTTATAACTGCAGAAGCTAAATTGTCAAATTGTATACATGGCTTTCCATTGAAGCGGGATACTGCATTGTCACTAGCAGCGACATTGTAAAATTTTGGTTTATTAGTAGCATCACCAACAATCTGAACAGCAACAGCAGAAAGCGCAGAATTTTTCGCAGCAGCTACCCACGTTTCCACATCTTGCCCATTTGTGGCATCAGTTGTTCCGGTGTTATAAACCGTTGTGCTAGCATCCCATCTCGCTATAAAATTACCGATATTTTCAGGTTGAAAATCTGAATTAGGAAAAAACAATGCACCAATTAAGTTACTTGTTGTGTATGCGCTACTAGCTGATTTAACAGCAAATCCTCCTCGACCTCCTAATTTCCCTACTTCGTCATTACTTGTGCTACTAATTACCGTAAATAAACCATCATCAAAAGAGCTGTCTGGTGCCCTATCTCCATATTGACCAAAAGCACCTCCTGCACCCCCCTGCGAAATTTGATAATTTAAGTTGAATGACCTGCCAGCTCCAGCTCTTTGTGTATTACCTTTATTTGTTTCGTTCCATGCTGTTTTCTGGTAAGTGTTTATGCCCTGTTGATAAGTTGAGCCGGGATCAGACTTAAATGATCCTTGCCCACCACCACCAAATCCAGCAGTTTGGATTCCAGCAAAATCACTAAAATCAAATTCTGCGAGCAAAGAATTTTTTCCACCAGCATTAATATCAAGTATTATTTTATTTTCAGATTTTGTCAAATAAACTGGTGTATTTAGATCAATGTCCCTGTCTTGCTTTGCTTGTCTAACCTGAGAAGCAGCTCTAGCCGCAAAAAGCCTATCCCCACCTCCACCTCCACCTCCTCCAGCATAAATACTAAAAATGCTTGGTAAATATATTCTAAAATTATTTATACCGCTAGCTATCTCAATAGCATTCCCCCCTACACCACCGTCTGTACTTTTTCCGTATTGCGCTGGTTGAATATCAAAACTAATACCGCCACCAGAAGAAGGAGAGTCGGTCCATACTACTTTAGCTATTCCAGCATTACCCCCTACACCACCAAGGCCAATTATTTTAGCATTGTTTTTTAAATACAGATTCATCTGTAACTCCGAACCTAAACTAGGACCAACATTAACCACTGCCCCTGTTTTTATAGCTGGGGCTGGAATTTTCGGACTATTACTAAGTAATTGTTCATATTTACTAGAACCAATAGTGCTATTTTCATCAATAATAAAATGAACACCAGTGTAATAATCTAAGAAATTTGATTTACTTATATTTCTTTTGTTGATTTCTGTTTCAAATCTGTCTTTTAAAATTACATTTGACTCACCATCTTGTAAATATATTTCCAGTGCGCCTTTTTCAGCAGTTGACAATTTTATTGTGGGATCAGGATTATCTCCGGGCTCTAAATTAGTAGACCCGGAAACTAAACCTGTTAAAACATCATTACTAACACTTTGAGAAAATGAGTCTACACCACTACAATAAACCCAGTCAGAATAAGAAATTAAAGTGCTAGTGTTTGAACTGTCATAATGCTCTCCTCTTATTCTGTAGTAGTAATCTGTGCTTGCTGTTAAATTAGTATCAGAATATGTATTATAACCATCAATTCCCGTAGGAGTACCATAGTAAAAAGAATTTAAATACGTTCCACCCACAGCAGGAGGCAATGTTGTTGGGCGATCTATTTTTGGTATTTCTATCGTTGTTAATGCGCTCCAATTTTGAGTAGCATCAGTAGATCTTTCTATTTTGTATTTTTCAAAATAATAACCCGTCGGAGGATTGACCCATCTTAGATCATGATAATAAACACCAAAATCATCTTTTTGTCCGGTTATTCCTAAAAATTTCTGAGGATGAGCTGGAGTTAATTCTGATGTACTACCAAAATGACCTGTTACATATCCTGTTAAATTGACCCGTATAACGCCTAATTCAGGTTGACCAGCATAATAAGTACGATCTTGAGTTCCATCTATTTCTGATATAAAACTCAAATTTATTGCTGTGTTATAAGAACCAGTTCCTGCTGGACCAGTAATTGGGGATTGAGGACCTGATGTAGACTTTAAGCCATAAAAATCAAAAGGAATGAATTTAGTAGATCCAGCTAATATAGTTACTCTTCTATCATCATTCACATCATAAGTTCCACTTATAAAATCATAAGTTTGATCAAAGTTATGGGCAGAGCTATCCAGCTCTAATGTCATTCTTACAGATGTTGTTCCGCTATTTGTTAAATAAAAACCCGTGCGTATTGCAAAACCTGTTTGCACAGCAAACTCCATCCCAGTTACTCCAATGTAACCGGTGCCTTCTGCTCTTTGTGTGACTGCTGTAGGTATACTCATGATAAGAAAGGATCAATTGTAATTAAATTTAAAAAATCTACTTCATAAGAAGTATAATCTATAGGCTGTTGTTTAAACTTTACTGATATATCATTATTATCTTTGAATTTTAAAGTGTGAGTCCATGATGTACATAAAAACGCTTTTGTTTTATTGTATGGAGCTGGAGGAGTAAATAAAAATTGATCATAACCTCTGTGCTTCTCTAAAAAATGTAGAATAGCTTTAGCTTCTTTGTCTGACCTGCTTGTGAATGTTATATCTAAATTCAATAAAGATTTATTTAATCCATCTTCTACTCTTACTAAATAATCATTTTGAAAATTTTGCTTGTAAAATCTTGGCGCTTCATTAAAAGATATGCCTTTATTTATTGGCCAATAAAATTGTTTTTTAGTCCATAGTGTATTGTTACCTATTGGGCCATTGTCATTTGTCGCTGTAGTTTCTGCATCTCCTGTGTAATAATACCATCCAGAAGTTGCTATTGTGAAATTAGTTCCGCTGCCATACACAATATCATCTTTTGAGTATGTGTTTCCTGCGGCCCAAAATCCACTCGTATTACTAAATGGAATATAAAAATCTTTCCAGTCTGTTGTGGATCTATCTTCATTATGCAATGCTAAGCCAATATTATTAACATCAGGATATTCTAAAGAGTTATCAAATGTTTCTACAAAAAATTCTAACTCTTGATTGTATGGCTCAAATGGAGTCCAGTATATACCTGTGTAACCACCACTTGGCTTAGCCCCCTTATTAAATGAGTCTTCAAGTAAATGAATAACAGCTTTAGCTTCTTTATCTGATCTTTTACTGAGAGGTATATTAAATTTTGCTTTTATTGCATTTTCAGACTTATTTAAATGGTTGAAATACCCATCTCCATAGTTGATATCATAGTAATGATTTTTAAACTCAACAGAAGCTCCATAAGATACTTCGTTAAAAAACTTATTTGTCCACGGGCTATTATCACCGGTAGGAGTATTGTGTATTGTTGAAGATGCCGCTGCACCAGTATAATAATAGTGTCCTGATACATTTTGTGCAGCAGGATATTCTGTGCTACCAGTTGTGTAGCCACTATAATATACAATATCAAATTTAGAATAAGAATTTCCAAGCTCAAAAGCTGATACGTTAGCTATATTTGTTTCTCCAGAATTTAAAATCATACAGCAGCCTTACCTGTTAAATATTCTTGCGAAACAGAAAGAGAACCTTCCATAAACCCGTTAGCTGCTGCAGACAAATCATTTTGATAAATTTGACCTGTGCAACCAAATTCTGTCAATGGCGACTCTCCATACACATCATAAATTTTAATTACGACTCCCGCATTAGTACCAGTAAAAGATATTGCATTTCCAAAATCTTCGCCTTTTACAGACATATTGATAATAACATTTTCTTTTGTCACCCTGTAAGGAACCTCATTGCCAATTGTTACTACAGGATTTCTATCTGCTTTTACAGAATAATCAAAAGACATCTGTTTGTTTATACCAATATCATCTCCAGCTAAAAACGATCTTAAACCATGACCAATTGGAACTTCTTCTTGAATAGAACTGTAAGATTCAAAGTCTGAATCTGATCTACCATTGTCATTTAAAGACCCTAAAGATCCGTACAAATCTATTTCTGATTGAAATAAAATAGGTTGAAATGGAGCCACAGAAAAACTCAAAGATCTAACAAATCCGCTTTCAAAACTAAGACCTGCAAAAGATCCATTAAAAGCTTCTCCGGTATGTTCTATAGCTGTCAAAGGATTTAAAAAATCATGAAAATCACCTGTACAATAATGAGAAAAACTTAATGTACCTTTTGTTGGCCCTTGTGGCGCATAACGAATAACAGAACCCGTCACATCTGTAACTGGCTCTAAAGAAGCGCTAAAAGATAAAGTAGCATTCTCAGCAAAAATACTGGTGTTTGCTATCTTAAGTAACGCTTTTTCGTATTTTATAAATTTTGTTGCCATTAGGTTATATCGAATTCATAAACAAAAGTAAGACTGGCTCCATTATATCTACCACTTGGAGCGCACCATGCTATGGTGGCTGTTGATTCAGCAGTAAATTCAAGGTAAGATTCTGAAGAGCTATCAATACTAAAAGTTAAAATGCAATTATCAGAAGCTGAAGCACTATCAAAAGATGCTGTTAAGTAACCAGCATTAACACCATTATTGCTAGACTCAAAAGACAAACAAGTCGCACCTTGCGCAGTAGCATCTACGTTGAAATTTCCATAAGCTGCTATTAATTTACCCGCATAAGGCATAACTGATTTCGCAATTTCATCAGAAGTTTCAGGGTAAGGATTGCCACTATTTGGATCAGTAATAGCAGAATAAGAATCGATTCTAGGATCTATATTTATAGCTGGCATATAAGCCGTAATACCCGTATTATTGAAACATTTTAATGGATGAGTAAAAACTTGGACAAATCTCCCGGTATTATGCCCAGAATTAGTTTTGTTATGAGTGTTGATGCCATGAGCTAAATATGCACACCCCCCAGTATCAACATAAAACAAATTGTTACAAACTGTAGTATTGTCAAACACAGCATTTGAAGCATTAAGTTGAGCTGTTTTATGATGAATTCCAAAGTATTGATTGCTCCCATTTTTAAATGTTCCCGTTATCCAATTAACTCTTTGCGTACTACTTTGACAATTAGAATAACTTAAAACATTAGAATAAGCATTGCTGTCTGTGTTCTTAAAATATATCCACGAACCATTAGAATTATTACTATAAAAATCTCCAATAAGTCCATTATTTGTTTCTGAAACATTTAAAGCAGCATCAAAATCTGTTGTTTTAACCCCTAACTGACCAGAAGCATTAAAATTAATATTAGACGCTCCTCCAGTATTAGCATTACCTAAACTAAATCCTCCAGCAGAAGTATTAGAAATATATAAGCTGTTAGTAGCAGTCGTCCCTGAATCTCTTCTTAGTTCTATTACAGCTCCATTAGGATTATTTTGCACAATAGCATCTGATCCACTTACAGCGCCAACTATATGAAGAATAGCTCCGGGGCTAGTCTCACCTATACCTATTTTTGATGAACTTTCATAAATAACACTGTTCGTTAAAGTTGTAGAATCTGACCATTTAGGAATGTAATTAGCTATTCCACCAGTTAATAATCCACCGCCTCCAATATCAGATGTTGTTATGTTGGTCCAAGCATAAGTATCTGTACCTGTTACTTTTAAAAACTTACCTGTAGTACCAGCACTGCCGCCAGTATCATAAATACCTCCTGTTACATGAAATGTTCCATTTACTTGCAGCGCATAATTTGCTGTTGTGCCACCAATACCAATGTTTCCACCATCTTTGATAAATAAAGACACATTACTGCCATCATCGTAAAACGTAATGCCGTTTGCGTTGAGTGCGTAAAATGTCTCTCGCTTAAATAAATTGTCAACAGTGATGTTTTTGATTTCAGGGTTAGTTATAGAAGAATTTTTATCTCCTATAAATAACACATTACAACCTGCTGTTGTCGTTAATGTATTGTAGTCTAGTATTTTTGGCATTTTTTAAATAAAGTTTTTAAATTGTAAATCGATTGCTAATAACCCATCAACAGATGTAGTTATACTTTCTGACACTAAATTGCCAGACGCTGGTATGTTTCCATCATAAGCCGTGATTCCCCTGCCGTCATCTTGTATAATTGCATTATTATGATCTCTAATAAACTCAGAATCATGATCTAAAAGTCCATCTAATGTGCCTTCTTCTATCGGGCACCTTATATTTACACTCAAAGATTTATATACACCACTTCTAACATTATCTATCATGTTAGCTGTATAATAATCATCTATTTCTATTGTAAAATTGGTTGATAACTCTACAGGTGTTTGAGTTATAACCTGTGTTGGCGCATAATAGTTTTGACTTGTTTTTTCTCTTAAATCATAAACAGGTGTTCTTGTTATATTATATTCTTGACTAAACTTAGTAATTCTATTACTATCGCTTTGATCAACCGATAAAATTATATTATCTTGATTCAGAAAGCATAAATTTGGCAATTCATAGATACCTGAGTAGTCTAACTCTCCACCTCTAACGCCGCTACCTAATTGCCCAAATACAACAAAAGTACATCGAACTTGAGGTATAGAGCCCACATCTGCAGAAATAGAATAATTTGTTAAATAACCAGATGTGAACCCTATTACCTGTCCTGCACTTTCATTCAAATCGCTTGCATATATCAAAGATCCATCTACACCATAATCACCTGTCAAATCCAATAAAGGGTCATTATAAATATAATTTCTAGTAAAAGATATTTCTCCTTGCGGTGGTTCAGCTAAAATAGGCTGTATATGACCACCACCAAGAACGTTAATAGGGCGACGAGCTACACTGTAGCTCATACTAAGATCTGTAATACCTGAGATCCCTGTACCGCCAACATAAAAAATATGCTCGTAACTTGGTGATGCGTTATATGCCATTTTACTTTGCTACTTTAGTTTTACTTAATGAGCCGCCAGTTCTTTGCTCTTCATTGATAACCTGAAGAACAACAGATTTAATTCTTTCTGATAAATCTTTGGCTTTTGTTTTTTGATCGTTGGAACCACTTTGTTGATTACCATCTGTACTGCTAGAGCCTTCTCCACTTGATCCCATATTAATATTAATACTAATATTATTAGTATTAGAAGAATCAGAAGAACCTAATTTTTGAGCAGATTCTGCGACGCTTCCTCCTTCTTGATAGCCCGGTATATACCCGCCGTTAATGCGGTTCATGAATCCAAGACCATATTTACGCACAGCTCTATTATTCATTACAAATTCTCCACCAGCCATAAATGCAGGAATAGAATCTATATTTCTAGGACCGCTAGAGATATATCCCCCAGCTTGCTTAACATAACCTGTCTTATACGGACCCATACCAGACGCTGGCACAGGAGGGCCAGCATAACCTTCTGGTAGCTCAGCAGGTATGTCCCCAGAAGCTCCACCTCCAAATTTACCTTGCATTGCTGCTCCTGCAGATCCTATAACAGCAGAAACAGCAGTTTGAATAATCATGTTCCTTAAAGCTGTTTTTTTAGCTTTCTTTTCTTGCCTTCTTTGCTCTGCAGCAATAGCAGCGTCTCTCATTTCTTTTAGCAATGGATCGTCGCTAGCATAATACATGCTGCTCATTTGACCGCTGCTTTTTAAATTTACATCTTGATTTAAAAATGCTCCTCCACCCTTAAATCTTGGAGCCATTCCGAAATTTAATCTATCAATTGCTGAAGGGCCACCTAACGCTCGCACAGCATTTCTATTTAAAACGTATTCTCCATCTTCAAGTAAAGCTGGGTTTCTATCTCCGGTACGATTACCAGAAATATACATACCATTTTGAGCTTTTATAACGCCACCTCGTTGCTTTTTAAATGGCACAGCTCCTAAAGTCATAACTCCACCAACAATATTTTCTAAAGCTTGTCGGCGCATAATACGCATAAAATCCATAGCAACATCCGTTAAAGCACTTTTAAGATCTTTTGTTTTGTCTAAAGTAGCTTCCATGGCAGAAGCCATACCATCCCTAAATTTGATAGGAATTTCTTTAGTCATGCTATACTGGAATGTTTCTAGATCATCTTTAACCTGCCCCATACCTTCTTTAAGACCAAGACCTATACCGCTAGGACCGCGCTTTTGAAGTTCTCTTAAGAATTTTTCGTTTGTTTGTCTATAGTCTTCATTAAATTTCTCTCTGCTAGCCGCAGCTTGTAATTCAATTTCTTTTCTTTCTGCTTCAGCATTGTCTAGGATTTCTTTTTGCCTTGCCACAAAATCATTATAAGCTGCTGAATAATTTGCATCCCCCGGACTAACTTGCCCTAAAGTTTCACGCCTTGCTTTGGCGATAGCTTGCTCTTGATCCGTGAAAGATCTTTCTAAATCTCTTTGTTCTTTTGCGTTTAAATCACCCACATCAGCTCTAAACCTAGCTCCAGCAATAGATTGAGATTCTCTTATTCTTTGAGAGCCGGTAAGTCCAACGCTCATATCTAAGCCAAATTCTCTTCTAGATAAAGCAAGATTAACATCAGCTTGCTGTTTTGCTATTTGCGCATCAGCAATTCTTCTTTGAGCCTGAATGCTAGATATTTCTCTTTGAGCTTCTAATTCTTCTTTTGTGTTTTGAGCTCTAATTTCCTCAATGCGTATTTTTTCTTGGTTTATTGTTTTTTCATTATTTAGAGTTTTATTTCTTTGCTCATTTTCTTTAACTAATAATTCATAATTATCAAAAAAAGCTTTAATACTTGGATTAGCAATTATTTCATCTTCGGTAAATAAAGCTCTCATTCTTGTGTCAAAGCCAGATATATCTCCCCCTGACTTTAAAGCAGCCTCAAAGTCTGTTAGGGCTGCTAATCCTTCTTGGCTTTTGTTTGCTTTGCCAAAAATATCTGCATATTTTGCTGCGTTATCAGCGTAAAATTGATCAGCAGAATTAACGACTTTATTTGCATAGTCTGCTTCTATCTGGGATTTCATATTGTTGAATTTTTCGATAGGAGCATTGATGCCATCTAGCATAGAATTTTGCAGATTTGTCATAGCATCAGTAAACTGTTTTTGTATATCTCTATCTTTAATAGATTGTTGGGCTTTTTTTACATCAATAAGTATTCTATCTTTGATAGCTGTAAAATTAATTATCTCTTGCTCTTCAGGTGTTAGCGTAGTTTTCTCAGAAGTTGCTTTTCTTTTAGAAGCTTGATTTAGCAAGCTGTACATAAAACGACCTTTTTCTTGACGATTCATTTCTGCAAAGCCGCCCTGCTTAAAAGCTTTTATTTGATCAAAGTCTACACCCAATAAGCTTTGACCTTGCATATCAAGACTTAGAGAAGTTGCGTATCCTAATTTTTCTTGAGACATAGCTGCTTCTAATGCTCTTTTCTTGAAACCTGCTTGACCATAAACAGATGGATCTACAAATTCATCTAAAAATTGGTTGGCTAATTGATCCATAGTGATATCAGAAGCATTTTCTCCAGAAGCTAACAATCTAGCGCCAATTGATCCAGCAGCTCTATTTTTTTCATATTTTAGTAAAGATGCAGTCATTTCAGTAATGCTGCCGTTAGCCTCTTTAAAAGATCCATCTAAACCGCTACCACTTTCTTGCAGTTTTTTCATGGCATCAGCAGCTCTTTTGTTAGCATCTGTTAATTCGTCTTGTGTCAAAGCAGAAGCGATATCTTTTTGCGCTTGAATATATTGCTCTGCTGCAGAAGAATTTGCTTCTGTAGTTTTTTGATAATCATCAGCTTTTTGCTTGAGCTCTTCTAGAGATAAAGATGAATCATATGCGGCTTTGCCTACACCTATTAAACCTCCAATAACTGCTCCCGGCAAACCACCAATCATAGCACCTGATACCGCACCAGAAAGTCCCCCCGAAATCGCTGAACCTGCAAATCTTTGGCCTTGTGTTTGATCGGCCCTTGATTTCCCGCCGCTAATATATTGTTCCGCAACCCCACCTATTACAGGAGCTAAACTCATAAGCGCGAAACTCCCCCCAACACTTCCTATATTATTTTTTATTCCTCGCGCTATAGGAGATCTTTCAAGCATTGATTTTTGCTTTACAATCTTTTTTTGCAAAGTAGATGCGCTAACAGCAACAACATTCATTGAAGCAGTAGCCTTTGAAGCGCTATTTGATAAACTTTGGAATTTAGGCTCTAAATTTTTTATGGTTTGCGCAGTTAATCCTGAACTTTGAGCTGTAAGCATTAACTGGTTTTTAATAGCATCTGCAGCATGCCCAGCTTGAGACATATTTTTTATTATGTTTTCAAATCGGGATTGAAGCTGTTTAGCGTTTTGCCCACCCAATCGGCCACCGCTTTTTGCAGCTGAAACACCAAAAATTTGACCGCTAGCAAAATTCGGCACATAGCCCCCAGCCATAGTAGCGCCTTTACGCATCATGCCAGCCATATTTTGTGGCTTGATACCTCTTCTTGCATTTGTTATCAAATGAGTATCATAAGCAATCTTTTCGCCGGGAGGGCCTTGGAACATTCCCCGAACCATAGGACGGCTTAAATTTTCTGAAATAACTCTTCCGGTTTTTAAGGCAGCGGGTGCTTTTAGCTCTCCACCTTTAACTTCCATGACACCTTTTAAAATACCACCTTCAGTTTTGATTAAATCTACTGCGCTATTGTCATTGCCATACAATTCTCCTCCATGAGCTAATCTGTAGCCCATGGCTTTTATTTTAGGATTTTTAGCAACCTCTGCTTCTACTTTGTCTCCATAAACTTTCGGGCTCATCCCCCTCTTCATTACGGAACGAATAGGTAAAGATATATGATTATCGTAACCTGTTTTAACTAAATCTTCTGGGTGAATATTTGGATTTTGAGCAGATGCACTGGAAATATTTGCAGCTGAAGCTAAGCTGCCTAGGGGCATACGGCCACCAGCTAAATAAGGTATATAACCATTAGCGCCTTTTACTATGCCAGATGTGTCAGCTGGTTTATTCAAATTTGTTATAAGTAAAGTTTTTACTTTTACATTTTCTCCAGCTGGAGTCTTAAACATACTACCCACTCTAGGATCAAGTAAATTTTCACCTATGAATCTCGAAGGTTTATTTAAAGTTTGTGTTTTTTCTAAACCTCCACCTTTAACTTCCGCCATAGCGGTGATTCTGTTACCTACTATTTTAACAAGATCTATTGCGCTATTATCTTTTCTGTAAAAGTCATGTGCAGATTGCCAGTTTTTACCATTACCAACTAAAGAGAACCCAGATAAATTTGTTTTAAATTCATTTAAAACAAAATCTTCATAAGCTTCTCCGTATTTTTTCTTACTTTTATATTGCGTTTGATCGTTAAATGCAGGAAAGTCCTCAAATCCAAACTCTGCATCATAACCACTTTTAAGCATATCATTTGGATTGATATTTTTATTTCTTTTTGATGCTGATGCTAAATTCCCTTTAGCTACTTGCGATAATTTAGTATTATAACCATATGCAGCAATAGGTACAGCGCCAGCTGGCATACCATACCTAGAAATCATATCTTGATTAAATATGGCACTGCCTCCAGATCCACCATAATTAGGAACCATGACCTCACTGCTATTAGCCACAACCGGGCCAACTTTACCGCCACCAAAAGCAAAATTAGGAATAACAACAGGATAAGCTCCATTTCCAGCTCCACCAACGCCTCTACTTATCGCGCCTTGTTCTGCGCGAATGCTAGGCATATAACCGCCAGCTTTGTTTTTTATTTTTTTAGCAGTATCACCTTCTACTCCTGATGAAGTAAGATAAACTCCTCCTGAAGTAAGGTTTTTTGCAATTGAACTGCTAAGATTACTTTGCGCTATAAATTGATTTGTTATGCCTTTAGCTCTACTTAAAACTAATTCTAGTTGTTTAGCTTGATTACCTTCTGCTTGGAAAATTTGCTGAGCTAATTTTGCATCCTGACTTAAAAGTTTATTTATAAATTCTTCTGTTTGTGCTCGTTTTGCAGAAGCTGTAGTAATATTTAATAATACAGGTAAAGCTTGAGTTAAAAATCCAAAAGATTGTTTGGCAACATTGAATAAAACTTTTAGTGCGCCAACTAATACTGGACCTTGTAATACATTCGCAAATCCTTTTAAAAATCCTTTTGCTATAGTTGAACCTTCTTTCGGATCTAGCAAATTATTGATTCCGCTTATTACAGAGCCAAAAGAAGAAACAATACTTTTAGCCAAACCTAAAAAGGCTTCGTCGCCTAAAGTTTTCTGAAGTTTGGCAAACTCTGTACCGGTATTTTGCAGCAATGCAGATAAAGTTTGATTTAACTTAAAGTTAGCTTGTTCTGCTTCATTGGTAGCATTTTTTGAAACATCTAAAGCTTTAGCTGTAACAGAATATTCTTTATTTAAATCTTTTAAAATCGCAGAGAGAATATTAGCTTGGAACACACCGGCAACTTGTTCACGCAAATAAGCTTGAGTAGAATCAGCTAGCTTATCATATTGTGCAGCAAAATTACTTAACACTTGAGTGGCTGGTAATATGTTGCCTTGCACATCGCGCACAGTAACGTTGAATCTTTCTAATGATTCTAATGTAGATTCACGCTGCAAGCGTGTAAAAATTGTTTTTAATGCGTTACCAATAACAGCGCCACCTCTACCAGTAGTTTGCTGTACGGAGGTAATCAAAGCATTTAACTCGTCAAAGTCTACCTTAGCATCTTGAGCTGCAGATCCAACGCGGCTTAAACCTTCAACAAGATCTCTAGCAGCAACAGCAAACTTTGTTTCAACAGCAACAAATTTATTAACAGCAGAAGTAGTATCTAAATCTGTAAATGCATTAACAGTAGCAGTTAACAAGCTTACAGCTTTTTCGGCATTGATACCCGTCAATCGCACAAGTGTTAAAGCATCAGATGTTCTTTTTAAAACTTCTTCTGTTTTTAAACCCTGACGAGAGAACTCTAGAGCAGCTGCAGATGCTGCTTGAAAACTAGAGGCAGTTTTTTGGGCAGTATCAAACAATTGGTTGCCAAATTTTTCAAACTGATTAGCAGTTAATCCTAATATACGGTTAATATCCGCAAATGCTGCTTCTACTTCAATAGAAGTTTTAACTATGTCTTTTAATACTTTAGTAACAGATGCTAATACAGCAGTAGACGCACCGAACGCAATCACACGGGCGTTGGCCGCTTCCATCGCAGACTCGAACATATTGACTTGACCCGTGATACGCCCAAGAGGTCGAGTAAACGATTTTTCATCAATTCCAACTTTTAATTTCGCCTTACTGGCTGCTCTGGCATTAAACTGATTAATGCCCTTCTCAAAGCCTTGAATCAAATGCTGGATATTAGGATCTACATTAATTTGTATAGACATAGTTACTAGTTATATTTATACACTTTTTTTGCAGAAAAAATCATGCATTCATAGCTTTCATTAAATCTTTCATGTCCATTTTGCCACCTTTTTCTTTTAACATGCTAGATAATGATCTACCTTCTGTTTGTTTGTAGCCCAAATGATCGTAATCTTCCTGTTTTGCTCCGACTATTGTGGATGCTCCATCTTTATCTAGATTCTTCAGAACGTTCTTGGCTTTTTCTTGAGAATTAACGTAATCAATAATTTTATCAGGATCTCTTTTGATACCTTCTGGTATTTTAGGGTAGTTCTCAAAAATATTCTTGAACATCCTAGAATAAACTATCAGCTTTACTTGATTGATAGATAATTTGAATAATGGCTTATCGTAAAAGTTGCGCACATCCTCGCAAAAGGGCATATACATTTGAAAAAAGTCTTGTAACGTGACTTTCTGAATATTTGTGTCTTCAAAACATATGAACTTACTATTGTATGTTGATATGACGTAAGTTAATTCTTCTGCATCCAGCTCATCAACGTCGGAAAGATCAAAAAATGATTCCGTTAAATCAGCGTCCTTATAAAAAGAGCAAATAATATAATGTTCTGAAACTCGTTTTTCCGCGAACTTTTCTGCAGTTTGCCCCATTAATTCGCGTTTTTTGTAATATAAGATGTTGTATTCTTGGTTAGCTTTTTTTAAATCTTCGTCAACGGAATTAATTTCTGATAATCTATAAAGATTTTTTCTTGTGTTTTGCAAGCTATCCACATACTGACGCTGCTTTACTATTTTGGACTCATCATCAGAAGTCCAAATTTCATTATCTGTAATATAAGCAAGGGCCTCCTCTTCTGTAGGGAGACCCATAGTCTTAGCTTTGTTGATGAACTCATCACGTATTTTTTCTACGTGAATTTGATCAAAAACAGATAAATGTTTTATGTAAACAAGTTGATTTTCAAATAAGAAGCTAGAATAGCCAAAAGCTATATCTCTAAAAACTTCCCTATAATTAACATCATTCTTCTGCGGCTGGCTCTGCTTTTGGTTGCTCATCGTTAACGATTTCTTCTGCTACCTCATCATTATCCTGTAAAAATGCGTCAACATCTTCTTTGCTAAACTCTGTGCCACTAAAGTACCAGTAACTTATAATCGCAGATACTTTACCGATAACCTTGAGAAAGAATTCGTCATCTGCTTCATCTTTTTCGTAATAATCATCCATTTTATCCTTAAAGGTTTCTCCTTTAAAGAATAATTTATAGTCAGGAATGTTGAGAGCCAAACTTTTATAATATGTCAAATTTAATACATACCACATCATAACACGATTTTGAGCTTTAACATCGGCGGTATGATTAAATAAAACACGGTAGTCAGATTCTGTTTCTATGATTTTGCGCTTGATTTCTGCTATTCTAACATCATAGTCTGATAGCTTTTTGCGGAGTTTTTCATCTTGTTTATCCAATCCTTTAACGGATAAATGAGAAATTTCACGCTCAATTTCAGCAGCTTCTTTGTATAAATTAAGTAGATCTCTTGCTTCTTCTTCAGCTAAAGCGCCGCCAGTATCAGCGTACTTCTTGGCCAACATGGCTTTGGTTAGAATACCTTTCTTAACACATTCGCTCATACAAATAGAAAATTCTGTTTCGGCGTCTTCTAATTGTCGGCGTGAAGGCTTCTTAATCAAGACTTCAACTGGTACTTCTTTTTTAACCTTTTTCTTGATTTCTACTTCCTCTTCAACCCCCTGATCGTTTGTGCGTTTTTCTTTGGTTGATTCTTCGACTTCTTTTTCAAAGTCTACAGTAAATGTATAAAGCTCTTTTAACATAAAATGACTCATATATAGTAATTAAAACACTCTATTTTTCTAAAAAAAGATAATAAAGTGTATAATAACATGTATGGCAAGCTTAATAACTGCAGCTGAGAAAAGCGCTTTGAATAGTGTCATGAATAGTGTTCATGATACTTTTTCAAGATTGATTACTGTATACAAAGATGCGGTACAAACCGTGACGACTCAAAGTACGTCATTTAACTCTATTTATGGCAACGCTGGAGCTACTACTAGTATCACTTACACACCTCAAAGCTCTCAAATTTACGCTGCTATTTTATACGCTAGAAGATTTGATGAAGACTATTTTGCCGATCAACAAGATTCGCAGCTTAAAATCAAAATGCAAGAAGGCAGAATAAGAGTTAAAATAAAAGCATCTGATTATAGCACAGTAAAAGACGGCAAAAGATTTGAGTTTGATGGGCAACAGTTTTTCAGAGACAGTGATTTTAGAGCGCATGGATTATTTGATGTGCAGTTTTATACGTTTTATGTGAAATCTTCTCAGTAAAATATGGTCAAAAAAATAACAAAAAAAGATATAGAATCAACTTTATCTGCGTTACATTTGACCATTCAGTGGAAGAAAGAAGTAAAACGAGTAGCAGAAGCAGAAATGAGAGAAATATCTCAAGCTTTTTTAAAAGCTTTTATGGAGCATCCTGTTACAAAAGAAATTTTAGAAGGTCCTGATGCAGCAAATACTAGTGGCACGTTAGGCGGGTATTCTAATTTATATGGTTTTATAGGGTTTTACGAAGGAGATAATCCGATATTACCTTTAGAAAATTTATTAAAAAAATATGCTGTAAAAGTATACAGCAGAAAAGGCAGCACAACTGTAAATATAGAAGTGCCAACATTAGAAGAAGCTTTTGCTATTACTCCTATGCCTTGGGCGACAGGAAGATCTTGGGCGAGAGGAATAGAAGTTGGCATATCAGGTTTAGGACAATATTTGGCAATAGATGCTGCAAGTTCAAGATCTGGTGAGGGCATACAAGCTAAAAATAATCTAAGAGGAGGAAGCTTCACAAGAACGTCTTATTTATCTGGATTATTTAAAAAATACAATGACAGTATTAAAAAATTAAAAAATCAATTTAGATGAAACCAGTATTTCAACATGAATTATTAAGTAGTTTTTACTTATGGTTTGATTCTTACCTTATGAGGAAAGGTGAGGCTTACGAAACTTTTACTACCAATTTTTATCATTATAGCGATGAACGTATTACTGATAAAGTTGTATTTGGTAGTCCTTACAAACAATTTGTTTACGACGAATCTGTGAATGGAGCGGTGGTAATAGAAGCTTTGAGCGGAAACGGAACAGAAATAACAAAAGGCACTAGCGGAATGATGATTGACTATGAAAATGGTCGAGTACTTTTTGATAGTGATTTTGCTACAGGAACGAATATTAGCGGCAGATACAGTGTCAAAAATTTTAACACCTACATTTCTAACCAAAATGAAGAGCAGTTAATTTTAGAAGGCAAATATGAAACCAACAGCAGATACACCCGTTCTCTTACTTACGTTGCGCCGTATGCTCAAGTTACTCCTGCTGCATTTTTAACAGTAGAAAACGTAAACAATCAACCATTTGCTTTGGGCGGTCAAGACAACACAATAACAAATGCTAAAGCTGTTGTGTTTGCTGAAAATATTTATGAGCTTGACGGCATATTATCTGTATTTGCTGATTCAACTAAAACTTGCTTTGCTAACATTCCTTTTACAGGTGCTCCGCTTGACGAGTATGGAGATGTAAAATCTGATCATTATCCTAACGGGTATAATTATACTGGTTTAGCGAATAATTATCAGGATGACATATACATGATACACAACACAACGGTATCGAAATTTTCAGATAGGGCGCGTAGGGTCTTGGAGCCCTCGTTATATGTGGGATTCATAGATTTTGAAATTCACAAGTATCGCTACCCAAGATCATCTTAAAAAAACTTCTCAAAATGAGATAAAAAATGTAAATTACTTTAAAATTTAACAATTAAATATTATGGCAAGAAATAGAATAATTTATCAAAGTCAGGCTTTATTCATAGGCCCGAACTCAACAGGTTACCATTTGCAAAAGGCACCTGCTGGTACAAGCGACGCTAATACTGCAACTTGGTCTGGCGTAACAGGATTAACTCATGCTGGAGCTGAAGCAGATGCAATTACAAGATCATTGGTGCTTCCTTTGGAAAGAATACAATCAGCTAACTTTAATTTTTCAATTAACAGAATCGATGTTAATGAATTCGGTAAGTTGGCTCGTCTTGATTCTATTGTAACTGAAGCTCCAACTGTCGGATTAGATTTTAATTATTACCTTACAGATGGTGGCAACGAAAGAAAATTAGGTTTCAATATCCCAACTACTGGTGCAGCTAGAGCAAGCGCTAGTTCTTTCTATGACGCAGATGATTTAGCTATGTCTGGTTATAGCGCCTTGTCAGGTCAAATTGATGACACCCAAGGTAACAACTACTACATTCTTCTTACTAAAGAAGGTGAAGATGTAGATGGAGATACAAAATCTTCTAGCGCAGATGATTTTGATGTTGTAGCTATTGGTAATGGATTTATTACTGATTACTCTGTTGAAGCGGCTGTTGGTTCATTGCCTACTGCTTCTGTAACAGTTGAAGCTTTTAATATCAAGGTTGATAATACAATGTCTGGAGCTACCAACTACTTACCAGCTGTTGGTCTTGAAAGTGGTATTCAATATACAGGTCAAGCTGCTCCTACTTACAATTACACTATTCAGGGCAATGAAGCTCAAGGCACTACCACTCTTGATACTGAAGGATCTTCAGCAATCAAGGCTTTAAGGCCCGGAGATTTAGTTCTTACAATTAGCAATGCTTCTACTTACCAAGGTCTTGCTACTTTGGATGGCGATGGAAAAGCTCATATACAAAGCTTCACTATCAGCACTCCTATGAGTAGAACAGTGCTACAAAGACTTGGAAATACCTTTGGATATGCTAGAGTTATTGACTTACCATTAAACATGGAAGTTTCAATTTCTGCTGTTATGTCTGAACTCAAGAAGAGTAACATTTTCCATACTCTTTGTAATACCACAACTCATAATTTCACTCTTGATCTTTATGGTTGTGATAGTGCTACTGGAACCAGAAGCTCAAGCAAATCTCTAAGATTTGAAGTCAAAGGAGCTCGCTTAGAAAGTGAAACTTTCTCTAGTGCAATTGGTGACAATCAAACTGTTGATATTACATTTAGTTGTCAAATTGGTGGCGCTAATGATCAAAATAACGGCTTATTCATGGAAGGTACTTATCCTCTTTACAGATGCTTAAAGTACTTACCTCTTGGCGCAAACAAAGGAGTTGCAAGTTCTTACAACCCACACGAAATCGCCTAATAATTAATAAAAGTAAAGCCCCCCAGAAATGGGGGGCTTTTTTATTACATTAAACTGGTTGCCCGAATCAGGTATCCCCTTGTAGATAGACCCGATCCGTGCAGGTCTCTAATATAGAGTCAACCAGAAAATTTTAAAAACCTTCTATGATTTTCTTAGCTTTTTCATGATCAGGATGATCAGGATGCATAATATCTAGTTCCTGTTGAAGCACAACAGATCGTGCGCCTTTTGTCACCCTAATAAACTCTTTTTTTAAAGCTTCTTTAAGTCTAGATTTTTCATGGCTAGGGAATATACCAACCTTTTGGCATAATCGCTGTAAATCAGCCAAATTGCTGTCTCTAAGCTTCTCTTCAAAAATATGTGGGTCATTAGTGCCAAATGGATTAACTTGCTTTATACCTAAAGCTTCTTCAAGCTCTTTGGTCTTGCGAATATCTTCATCTTCTAATTTTCCGCTTGAAAAATTACTAAGATCTTCTACAGAAGTGATCTTCTTAGTTTGTTTTTTACGTTTTGTCATATCTATATATATTACAGTTGAATATTGGTTATTCAAATAAAAAAGCGCCGCCCCCGAAGGGACGGCGCAAAACAAGCCTCTGAAAAACAGATTACATAATCAAGCCAACTAAAGCTCTGTTGTCGAGGACCATACGGCCTTCTTCAAGAGATCCATAGTAACCGATTCTCTGCTGACGAGAGGAGAACTGATCGTCTGCGACTAAGTTGAACTCAGAGCCAGTGTCAGAATCAACAGCAATGGCGCGAACTAAGGCGTCACGGCTACGATCAAGACCAATGATGATTTCTTCTGAAGCACCATTAAAGGCACCAGCAGAACCACCAGTGTGACCAGCGTAAGAAGTTGAACCAGCAACAGTGTCAAACACAGTGTTGAAACGCTTGCCAACACCCATCTCAAGAACTTCCATAATGGAAACACCGTAGAACTCAGTTAATCCGCTCTGAGAGAAGATTTGAGCTCTAACGTTGTCAGTTAAAGCGATAGGGTTAGAAGAAGCCCCAACAGCAGAGCCATTAGGAGCAACAGTGTTAACAGGGTTGTAAGCTAACGCACGAATCTGCTCGACAACTTCAGGAGAAACCAAGAGATCAGTGATTCCACGGCGAGCGCCAGTAGGAGTACCTCCAACAAAGGAAGCATTGATTCTCTTAGCTTTGGTGAACAATTTGTTTAAATCCTCTAAGAGGAATCTGTTCGCCTGTGCTGTACGGAAAACGTGACGATTGCTTTCGGCAGTTGTGCTTGTTCCAGTAGAAGCAGCAGCGGCAGCAGTAAAAAGAAGATTTGCGGATGTTCTTTCTTGCTTTAATAAGACTTCCTGTGCAACACGGGTGAAAGTCTTGCCAACAACATCTAAACGGGAACGAGAAGCATACTTGCGATCAAAAGAAACAGCTGAATCCAAGTGATAGGTGGTGAACTTCAACTCAGCAGCAGTAGGCTGCACATAGTTGGTAGGAAGACCACCAGCCACGGACTGGCTGTAAACTTTGATATAATCCTCGTCAAAAATGTCATGATAAAGGTCCAAAGGAATGGAAGGATTGTCATCAGCGTTGAACTGAAGAGAAGTAAACAAGTTACTAATCGTAGGAGCATTGTTGATAACCTCTGCCAAAACAGGACCGATGAATTCGGCTAAGGCAACCTGTGCGGCGTAAGCAACATCTCTGTTGCGTGAAGCCATAGCCTTAATCAATTCAACTTGTTCGTCGGTTCTTTTAAGAGTAATATTCATTTTCTATAAATCCTTTCTATTAAGCAGTGTAAGTACTGCTGAGAGAGCAATCCAACTGAACTAGAGCGTACTGCGCTGTGCCAGTTCCTGCGAATTGATCGGCCACACCAAGCTGAGAAGTTCTGTTACCAGTTCCCAAAATGGTTCCAACAACGGTTTCGCCTGAGGTGCTTGCCCAAGCAACACCAGAGAGCTTACCTGCGTTTGCAGAGATAACAGCAAGATTGCCGGGAGCAAAATTGGAGTCTTTCTCGTAAGCGTTTTCATCAAAGGTGAATAAACCTTTGGTAGCGACAGGAACAGCCTGACCACTTAAAACAGCCTGAAGCTCATCGCGCTTGATAGGGTTGTAGATAAGTTTTTCACCGTTCTCGTCGGTTTCGACTGTTTGTCTCAAGGTAACACCGAGAACAGGAGCGTCCTTGGTGGCAGCAGTAGCTCTCAAAGCAACGGTAGGATACTTGTCTGCGCCCAAGAATGGGTAGTCAGTTTTTCCGAGGTAGCTGCTATCGATTAAATCGATAACGTCTTTGTTGAGATTGCCGCTCAATACCTTGACCATAACTCCAGCACTGCCGTTTCCGTTAGTGCTAGGCGTAGAGTCAACTGTTTGATTAGCAAACAAATTGACTACATCATTGTCAGAATATTGTCTGAATGGTAATAATCTAAGTGCCATAATGTTTTATTAGTATTTGATTTGAATGTTTTCTTTGTTAAAAGCTTTGCTGAACTTAGCAAGAAGAGATTCTTCCTGAGAAGTAGCGCCATTATTATTAATGGGGGCTTCCTCTGAAGCTTCTGCTCTGTCCAAAACTTCCTCGACATCTGTTTCGGAAGCTGTAACTTCTTCTACTGCCTTTTCAGGAGTAGCCGTTTCTTCTGGGGTTGCGATAGAAGCAATGCGTTTTTCAACTTCCTGCTCCACTCTCTTAGAGAGCTCTTGTTCTTGCTCCAACTTAAAAGCTTTGCTCTTATGATGAAGTAAAGAATTGAGTTTCTCCTGATAAGCTTCGAAGGATGCTTCAGCGCTATCCAGTGCCTGAACTTCTTTTGCAATAATAGCACGGTCACTATCAGAAAGATCAAATCCTTCGTCGATAGATTCCATTCTACTATTGAAAAGTTCTTCTGCTTGCTGTGCAGCGATAGAAGACTCAAGATCAGAAATTCTGTCTTGAGCTACTTTGAGGTTCTCTTCCAATTCAACGATAGAAGCTTTTGCTTTTTCAGCGTCTTCAGCGGCTTGAATCTTCTGCTGCTCTAAGGCTTCGCGTTCCTGTTGGAACTCGACATCCTTTTCTCTAATTTTGTCAGCGACAAAGCTAGAGATGCTAGCAACAGCCTCTTGCGAGAATTCAGCTTTTTCAGAAAGCTTGCTATCAAGAATTTTCCCGAACTCTTTAATGATTTCTTGGGTATCCATGATATCTGTATTATTATGTGTTTTTACATTATTTTCACTCTTTTGTGAAATTTTTATGCTATTTTCGCTAGAAATTGTTGGCTTTTCTTCAACCTCTGAACTGTCGCCGGAGTCTTTTAGTGTTATAGTCTCATTTTTTTCAATGAAAACACCTTGAACATCAGCAGCAGGATTAGACGTAAACCCAATACCTAACGGAAAAACTTCTCCGGTAACTAACCTGTAAACAGGGTCACCGTTGCTTAACTTACCAGATCCGCCGAAGCTTTTTAGATATTTTTTCATATCTTCAACTTCATTTGGATCGGTTATGATTCTTGCTTCATCTAAATTAGTAGATCCAACAGCGATATGATAATCATTGAATCCTAATTCCCAACTCGCAGAAATTTTATTATAAACTTCGCTGTCTTTATTTCCTGCTTGCAACAAAGCGTTTGCAAAATCAGGATTAACAGTTTTGTATACAACAGCAGCTAAAGAAATGTAATAAGGATCTTTTCTTGAAACAGCTTCTTTAGATGTAATAACATTATTAGTTTCTATATCTGTAAAACCTGCATTAACAATATGCCCCACTACTTTTTCTTTTTTATGCTCAATATTAGTAGGTTTATAAACAAAGTACTTTAAAATTTCAGCTGCAGTTTCGGAATCAATGCCATCGCCATTTTTATTAAACTTATTTACCACTGCTGCGTTAAACGCAACGCCCACCAAATCAATATTTTTATCTAAATCTACTGATTTTGGGATCAATGGTTGCAAGTTATCTAATGAAGCACGACTTATGCTAAGATCATTCTCAAGATCTGTAGTAGCATAAATGCTAAAATTAAAACTTGTTGTATATTTAAATTTGGATTGATCCATCTGTATTTATTACACTTTTTTATTATAATTTGGAATTTTTATTGCTGTGATACAAAATAGCAGCAGCGTAGTCATCCAACAGATGATTTGCGCTAATTTCTGATACTTCTTTTAACGTATCTAATTGCAACATTAAATTGTTGTCTTCCAAACAAGCTTTAGCTTTTTGCTTCCATTCATTTTGCTCTGTAGAGACAATAATACTCTCACAAATACGAGCTAAAATTTCTTTTTGATCTTTATTTAATCTTTTCTTTTTGAAAGCACTTTTAGCTTCTGCAACCATGTAGGTATAAAGACGGTTTGTTTCATCCACGATACCTTTGATGCCATCTACAGTATATTGTTCTTTAGCAAATGATTTAGCACCTAAAGGTCTACCTGCTGTTTTAGGAGTAGCATTTTGAGCAACTTCGACTTCTTCTTCACCTTCGTAAAACGGAATTCCACCAACAATAGGGTTATAAAATCCTTTTTTACGATCCTCAATGAAACGTTCTTGAGCTTTACGAAGTTCAGTTTCTTTAGGAAATACTCCAGTTTCAATAACCTTAATACCTTCTTCTGGGGGAAGAATGCCAAGTTCCATCATGCGAGTAATAACACGCTGTACTTGAGCAGAATCTTTAAGATCGATAGTTTCAAACTTTGCAGTAGGAATATCTCTAAAACCAAAATCTTTACATAATTGCTTTATTTCTGGCTGTAAGAAATCATTAAGAAAAGCATCTCTAGCTTCGTTTAAACGTTGTAAGAACATTTGAGCTTTGATTTCAGTGCTAGCAAACTTTTCTTGATTTAAAATAATATTTTGCAAACCTTCTTTAATATCTTGATTTACAACTTCATATTTTTCAGGACCAATAACCTTTTTGAGGTCAGGAATAATAAATTCAGCTTTTGTTGTATAATCACTGACCAAAACTCTACCAACGCTTTGATTTTGAAATAAAGTTTGCATGGCGCTGATATTGCGAGGATTAACGCCGCCTTTATCGGGAGTTGTTCCCATTGTGATTAACAACACAACGTTTTCAATGGTTCTGCAGATTGACTGATCAATCTTTTTCATTTCCATCTTGAAATTAATATCATCTAAGACGCCAAACCCAAATGGCACAGCGAATGGTTCATAATCCTGCTTTTTGTAAAAGGAATAGCGCAACTTAGAAGGATCAAGTGCGACTTTCATACCGTCAGTGTAATAGCCACCTTGCTTGATCTTTTTCTTCATTTCATCGGATAAAGCGTTGAATAACTCTTTATCTTCATCCGTCTTAGGATTTTGAAGACGCTCTAACTCGTATTCGCTCAGTATTTTTTCATAAAGACCATTCTCAAAAGAAGTGGATCTTTTAGCTGCCATATCAAATGGATTAAGAACAATATAGCGAATAGGAAGTTTATTGACTTGACCAATCAAGCCAACGTTTCTTAATTTTGTAAAATCTTCTAAATTAAATTTACCGTTAATAGTATAAAGAAAAACATTGCCACTGCGGTAAAACTCACGGAAAAACTGATCTTTTAAACTCCAAATCTTAATCTTCTTTAACCAAGCATTAATAAAAGTTCTTGATCTTGCGCTGCCACCCTCCAAATATAAAGTAGAGTTGGCAAAGTCAGACATCATGTCTATAGAGTTTCTAAATATAGCAATATTGCAGTATGCTTTTTGACAAAGCTCAATAGCATCTCTAACATTTACTCCGTCAATACCATAATTATATGGAGACATTCCGTTACGAATATTAGCGTAAGGAAAGATTTTAGGACCCATAGCGGCGTTATTACGGCGGGAAGCTACATCATTGCCATTTACAGATGTCCTGCTGTAAGCTTTAGATTCGTAATTATAAAACGGCTCACCAACTAACTGTGGTTCATATTGCTGCGCCGCCTGACTTACAAACATTTCAGACAATGGTTGCCCTTTATCATTATTGAATTTTTCCCAATAATCAGAGCGTTTAGTATATTTTCTTTTGGACATTATAAATAATTACACAAAGTAGAACAAAAGTTCCATATAAAGTATAATAAAAGTTAAAAAGTAACTTTCAACTAATTAATGAACATAGGAGTAAAAGTTTCAAAAACATCGTCAATAGTCTTATCATTTGAGTCGAAATGTATTTTTGCCATCCAGTTTCCTAAGACCAAAGCTGAATAACTATCTTTTCTAGCTTTGTCCGGTCCTGTTTGGCGGCGCAAATTAGGAGGCAAATCAAAAGTTTGTGTACCTTGTGAAGTAGTAGTGATTTGAATTAAAGCGCATTCATTTTTTGTTAAATCTAGCATATCAGCTTGGTGCTCAATAAAATCAATCATTTTGGCTGACGGCGCTTGTTTCATATCTTCTTCTGCTCTTAAGAATCTCAGCTTCTCAATAGGTATGCTTTTATTTCTTTGTTTGTTATAAGCTTCATCTATAGCTCTAGAAGCAAAAAATATGCGCCGGTGCTCAAAGTTAGCTTGTAGCAGCTCGTTTGCTTGCCTAATCCATTTACTGGTAGGTTTTCTTAAATAAACAATTTTATTGTCCGAATGATTATATTCCATCCTAAACTTGCGAAGATCAGATTGGTATTCTTCTGGATTATCAAATGGAACATCAATTGTTTTAAGTTTTTTGTCTTTTGATTGGAATATTTCGCTTTCATTACACGCTTGTATAAATTGAACACCACCGTTATAGTCACCAACTATCGATACAATATTAAAATTATCTAAACAATATTCAAAATAAATAATATGATATTTTAAAGAAGTGCCCGATAATGCATAACTGTGAACAACGGTTGCTTTTTGCTCGTCTTCATGTAATTTTAAAATCTGGATAGCGAAATCATCTGAACTTTCTGTTTGCGACCATGAAGGGTCAAATGCCAAAATATATTTAGAATCAGGATCGCCTTTAATTTCCACAGAAGGATAATCTCCTTCTGGTATGGTACATAACGCCATTTTGCTTGTTTTAAAGTATCCAGAGCTATCATCTGTAAATACAGCGCCAAACTCTCGATCAAACTGTGATTGACTCATTGTGGCTTTAGCTTGATTAACAAGATTTTGATCATAAAGCTGACTAGGAGCACAATCATAACTAAACTGCATAATACATCTAGTTGCTTTGTCTCTTTTATTTTCTTGAGTGATTAAAAATTCAAACTGGTTGTAAAGTTTGTATAAATATTCAAACTTGTAAGATGCAGAAGATAATGCTATTAATTTGTTATTAGGCCAAACAAATCTGTCCTCCTCATTCATTTTGCCTTGCTCAATAAGCATAGTCTCAAGTCCATACAGTTCTTGGCGCTGAGTAGGATTTTCTACAACTGACAAGAACGGCACAATAACCTCATTATAAATTCTTTCTGGCATTAATAAGAACTCGTCAATAATAATTCTTTGAAAACGGAAACCACGAAGTTTCTCACCGTCGCCCAATGGTAATGCGCGAATACGACTTTGACCTATTTCCATCAGCCACTCATCGTTACTTTTAGAAACTTTTGTAATACATTGTTTGAAAAACGCAGCTTCAGGTTTAGCGGCAATATCTTCTATCTTTTTGAAAATCATTTTGGACTGACGAAAAGATTTAGATAAAATACCTATTTCTACACCTTGATTTAGAATAGCATCTAATGCTGCATAAATACCTGTAGAAAAAGATTTAGACATACCACGGCTCCATACGCCCAAAAAATAATCCGTCTCAAACATAGACTTCACAGCCATATGCTGAAACGGAAATAGCTTAATACCAAAAATTAAATCTGCAGCAAAAGAAATGTTACCCCTTAAAAATTCATAAAGAGCAATCTTAGCTTCATGTTCTTCTAAGAATCCTTCTAATGCTAACAGTTGTTCGTTATCTCGTATTCTCGACTTTGGTCTGCTCTGATTGCCTTCTTGCCAACTCATGTTCTATAAAGTATTGGAGATCTGTTCTCCATAATTGTTTTCCGTAATATAATATGCGCGGAATGAGAAATTTTGAATTTTTTCTGTTGCCACTAAAAATAAATTGGCAGCGACGAGGAAAATCATACATAATATCTCTCATGTTTTTTAATATATAATCAATACTTGCTTTGCGTTTAAAATGTTTTTGTTCTGCGATGATCTTGCTTAAAGAAGATTCTACAACCACAAACATATAAGCATCCATATCTTGAGTAAGTTGTATTTCTCTTCTGAATCTATCTAAGTTTGCTTGACTTAACGTGCCACAAAAATCAGACGCAGATTTTCTGTCAACAAAAGTATAGTTGTAGCTATCGCCAAACAAAGTATAGTCACCAAAAGATAACTTGTGACTAGTTGTTTTAAAATCAAACTCTAATGGTTTTTGTTCTCTGGTATCTATCGCAATATCTAAATCTTCTGGTAAATCATTCGTAAAAAACCCATCAACAATATTTTGATCAAACATTAAATCAAAACTACAAAACTTAGCAAAAGAAGAATAACTGCCAAAAAGTTTTTTGATAATATCTAACTTAGGAAGAAAACAATGTTCTAACTCTAAATGAAAAGGCAAAAAGTTTCTTTTTTTGTCGTAAACTCTTTTTAATATTTTGGATTGTACATAATCCTTGGCTTCATCACATTCCAATTGATCCAGCCATTTATTCATTTGAACTCTGTTGACAAAATCTTTATTAAAATAAGAGTCCACATCTTTAAAAGGCAACAAATCACCTGTCAGCAAATTTCTACGAGCATAAAACTGAACATAGTATTCTGCTAAATGTAAATCGTGTTGTTTAATGTGCCTGTGCAAAGAACCTAATTTTTCAAACTCTTTACCGCACACTTTGCAAGTTAATTCATATTGCGTCATTTTTGCTTATACCTAAAACTCTAGCTTTCCATTCAGACATTTTTTCCATTTTGTCTGCTTCTTCGTAAACTACTTTTTTCTGCATATCTGCCATCTGTATCATCAACTTACGTTCTTGTTCATCTTGAAAAAGTTGGACCAAAGAAATAATTGAAGCATTACGTTGATGTTGGTTTTGAATTCTTTTTGAACGCTCGCCATTTAACTTGGCAAGCATTTTATCTATTCTGTTTGTACACTGGTTATATTCTTCAGCTTTTGTTTTTAACATCTCTGTCAAACGCATAGTTAAATCATTTTGACCTTCTGTTTCGTCAAACATTTGATTTAGCTTTTGTTTTTGAATCTCAATTTCTCTAAGATTCACATAATCCATACAAACATTAATATACAGGTTTAACTCATCGGCTGTCAAATCAGGTTTATCCCAAGAACTACGAATATATTCACTTTCAAATAATTCTCTAGCTTCTTTGGTAGCATAAGAATTGATAACTTGAATGAATCTTGGCGCAGCTAAATAAGTCAGAAGTTTTTCTAAACATTTTTTATCCTGCATAGAAAGTTTTTCTGCATCAAACTCTTTCATAACGATTTTGTTGATTTTCTTGACCAATGATGATAACACTCTTGGTGGACTATATTTTTCAACTAAAACGTCGTCTCGTAAATTTATCTGTTCAAACTCATTGTTGATAAACTCTGACATCAAAACAAACTTTTCGCTTTCAAAAAAGTTTCTGCGTTTAGATTCTTCTGGCCAAATTATTTTAGCAACTTCTTTTTTTGTTAAATCTGGAGTGTAATGCCTTTTGATAAAATCTTGCTCTTCTACTGACAAAAAAGCTTTAGCATCAGATTTGCTGTTCATAGGTTGAGTCTTTACAGGACTTTCTTTTACTACGGGCGCAACAGGTTGGGGAGCTTGCTTAACAGTTTTGATTTTTCTTTCTTTAACTTTTGTTCTGTACTTTAATCCTCGTTGAATCCAAAACTCTCTTATTGCCCTGCCTCTTGCAGTGGTGCCCTTTTCGGTTGGATCATTCCAAAGTTCACGTATAACTTTGATTAAATTACCATTATGCTCTTTAAATAGTTCTAAGCTGCGCTGCTTTTCATCATCAGACAACTCATAGTAAGAAGACATCTCTATACTCATAAAAATATATCATTCCTTTCTAAAATACGCTTGGCTATTTTTTTATAAAGATTTTTCAAATTCTTTATTTGTTTGTAACCAGCTTTACGTCCTTTTTCGTTTGTTTTGTATCCCAATACTGCAGCTATCTTTTCTTCATCTAAATGGTCTATAAACAACATCTTGTAAATAATATAGTGACGATCATTTAAATGTTTCTTCATTAAATCATGCAAACTATGAGCAGCAGATATAATACAAGCATGATCAGAGAATTTACTGTTTTTTTTGTAGGAAGCGTTTTCGAGGGGTACAGGTACTTTTATATCGTAAGCATTTTTTTTGCTCTTTTCCCATTTGGCGAAATCTTTGCACTCAGAATCTTGTAGACCACTAGACGTAAAACCGCACAAACTATGATCAGACTCTGTAAAAGCTTGATTATACTTGCAGTTCAGGCACGGCCTTGCGAAATTAGAATAATTATTTCGCAAAATATTTTTCATTTGATTAGAAATGATTTTATTGACCCATGGTTCAATAGGACGGGATTGATCCCATTGTTCCCATTTCTTAAAAATATGAAGACGAATCATTTGCGAAACGTCTTCGAAGTCAAGCCACGCTAAAGCGTTAAGGTGCCATTTATAAAATCTTTTTCTTATCTCATTATCTATAATATCCGCTTTATCTTCATATGTGTATTTTTTATTCCCCATCAATGTCTTTAGGACGGCTAGGGCCACACTCAGCGGTAGACTGATTTAAGAATTCCTCTTTAGACATTTTTTTGTATCCCTTGATTTTGTTGGAGTTATACTGCACATCTTCAGGATTCATCGGATTATTGAAAACGTCGCCTAAAGTTATATTAGATTTATTGTATTCAACCTCATAATCTAATTTGGATAAACCACGAAAAGTTTCTTCTTCGTATTCTTCCTCCACTTCATGCCTAACAACAGGCTGACGCTGTAATGTATTAAGTTTTGCCTTAGCCACCACGCCACCCGTAGGATGACCACATGACTGACAAAACTTAGGCTTATTTAAAGTATATAAATTTTTGCTACCGCACTCTGTACAAAATAAACTAGCCATACTGATATATTATCCTTAATTATTTATTTTTTTCAAGTTTACTGATGATAAACTTAAGAATTTCGCTTCTTAGAATATCTGCTTTATCAAAAGTGAAAACATGAATGCCATTCTTCTTTGACTCTTCATCGTCAAAGAGTTTTGCGATTTCATTTAATCCACTTTTGCCGTTAATATCTGACTGCATTAAATCACCGCAAATAAAATATTTAGTGTCTTCGCCAATGCGGGTAATTAATGTTATTAATTCTTTTTTTGTAAAATTCTGCGCTTCATCTGCAAGAACAATTTTGTTTTTCCAACTAGCTCCGCGCAAATAGTTTATAGGAGCACAGCTAACAATACCTTCTTCAAAAAGCATTTTAATTCTATTTTCTTGAATTATTTCTCTTAACTTTTCTTCCAAAGGCATTGCAAAAGGATTGAATTTCTCATTCATATCCCCCGGTAAATGGCCCAAACTTCTTTCTGCGCTCTCAGCTATTGTGCGGACATAGAATATATCATATTCGTTATCCATATTAAATAACTGTAAGGCCGCATAAGTAGCTATAAATGTCTTGCTACTTCCTGCTGGCCCCAATACAAAGACCATTTTAGTGTCTTTGTCAAATGCTACTTTTAAAAATTGTTTCTGTTTTTCTGATAAATCAAATTGTTTTAAACTTAATTTATATTTATTCTGTATTTCCAGAACCGTATCTTCCGCACCCTGCGCAGCCTTCTTACGTTTCGTCATATTTTCTTTATATTACACTTGAGAGAACCATTTTACACATTAATATTATAAAGTTATGGTTTTTCATGTACTTTCTATACCAATGTATCCAACTCGCAAAGAAATCACTTTATTTGCGTTTGTTCAAAAAGTATACAAGTTTTGCAAAGAAATGACCGAAAGGGGGCATACTGTATATCATTATGGTCATCCTGATTCTGATGTACCATGCACAAAACATTTTGACGTTATAGATGAAGAAACATATTCAAAAGAATATGGCCATACCTCTTGGAAAGAATTTCACGACCAACACACCACAAATGAGACTCACAAGCAATTTAATAACAATTCCGCCAAGATAATAAACGAAATCGCTAGTCATACAGATTTTGTTTTAGCTTTTTGGGGCTTTGGCCATAAACCTTGCTGCGATCAATTAAAAAAAGGCATCATCGTTGAAGCTAGCATTGGTTATGATTCTTATTTTACTAAAAATAGAGTGTTTGAATCTTACGCTCAACTTCATCGAATAATAGGAACAAAAGAAAATCCTTCTTTTAGTGATGTGATTATTCCTCCGGGTTTTGAGAGTGATGATTTTGTGTTCTCACAAGAAAAAGATGATTACCTACTATACCTTGGAAGAATGGTTGACTCTAAAGGTATAAGTTTAGCCCAACAAATAGCTAAAGCAACGCAAACAAAAATAAAATTTGTAGGACCTCAAAACCAAAAAAATAGCTTAGATAAAGAATGTAAATACTCAGAATTTATACATACTGTGAGTTATGAGGAGCGAGCAGAATTACTATCTAAAGCTAAAGCTTTGCTTATGCCATCTCTTTATGCAGAACCATGTGGTTGGACTATGATAGAAGCATTCTTTTCTGGCACACCCGTTATATCCACAGATTGGGGAGGCATGAGCGAATATAATCTTCATGGTGTTACAGGGTATCGTTGCCGTAGTGCAAGCGAGTTTTATTTTGCTGTGCAGCTATCAGAACAAATCAATAAAAAGTTTTGCAGGAAATATGCAGAACAAGTTTTTAATTTAAAAAGTGTTTGCGATAAATATGAAAACTACTTCAACTTACTAACAAATGGATTTGAGAAAATAGATGGAAAATTTAAATATACTGCTTTTGATGCAGCAGTAATAAGAAAATAGTGTAAATTTATTAAACTTTAAATATTATAATAATATGTCACACGTTTCTGGAAACTACACTTATGATTTTGTCAGATTGGACCCAACATGGGATAATTCAGCTGAAACTGGAATTCAATCTTTAGTCGTTGGCTTGACTTGCGCTTTCACAGGCGTTGATAGCCAAGGTAATGAAGTTAATGTTAGTCAATACATTGACGGAGCTACAGGATTTTCTCCTTATATTAGTTATGACTATTTAACTGGAAACATTGAAGATATCGCAAATGAATATGCTTCTGGCCAAAACTGGTGGTACACTTTGCGCGACAATGTTTCTGGTAGAGTAGATCATCCTGTGCCAGTTTCAAACTTTCCTTATCCTCACAGCGGAGAACCTCATACTCATCCCCCTGCAGACGCAACAGATTACAATGAAGGGCATGACGCTTAATCATTATTATGATGATTATAAAATAAATAAGGACTTTTAGCATACGTCATATCAATATCCTCCGAAGACATTTGATCTTTAAAGATCTTAAACTTCGGGGGATTTTTTTTGTCATAAGGAGTGATGAAGTCTGGGTTGTGCCATCTTAATAAATTATTTGGCTGAACGCACATATTGCCGTCATCTAAGCTAATAAAATGATAGCATTTGCTGTCTTGATCATTCGCGTATCCCACGTTCAGCTCATTTAAATCACCCTCATAGTCATCAATCGTGAAAACATATTTGCCACTGCGGTATTTTTTGTCCCTGCAGAAAACGTCCACCCTCTTGTTCTGCAAGAAAGCGAAGGTAGTAACGGCGATATTGTTTGCCTGACAGTCCCAAGTTTGGAGAACAGATAATCTTTTTTCTTCATCATCATAAATTTTGTCGTATTTTTCGTCATTGACAAACGCTGATATTGGCATTTGCCAAAATATGGCCCCTAAACATGACTGAAAATGAAAGTGTAAAGGTCTGTTAATCATAGACTTAACGCCAAATATATACCCTTCAGTTAACCCCTCATCATCATTATCAAATATGTAAGAATTCCTTATAAAACACCCTATATATGGTGTGTTTGCGTTTAATTGAGCCATATATATTATATACACCACTAAAGCTCATTCAAAAGAAAAAGCTTGAAAAGGTAAAATCTTCGTGTAATATATGCAACATATGAATAAGTTTATTCTATCATTACTTAGTATTGTTGTTTCAGCCAACATTGTGGCTGAAGGTGAATCAAAGCTCAAGGCAAGCGTAAATGCTGGATATACATCCAACTACATTGTTAATGGTTTGGCAAAGACTGGTTCTCAGACTTTCGCTGGAGTTGACGTTAGCACTCAGTATTATGGCATTGACACTTACGTTGGAGCTGTTACGCTAAACTCTGGACAAGGACTTGGCGAATTGCATGGCAATGTGGGAATTGGAAAAGCTCTTAATATTTTTGAAGGCTTTTCTTTGAGGGGCGATGCTCAAGTATTCCAACATCAAGTTGCTGTCGGGGCTAGCTCTACAGAAGGCAGGTTAACTCTTGCTTTGGACAATAAGTATATCACTCCTTATGTTGTCGGAACTTATGATCTCGACATTGCAGGAGCTGGTTACGCCCAAAGAGGTTATATCATTGGACTAAAGAAGTCTTTCGATATCGATGGGTTTTTTACTATCACTCCATCTGTTGAATATGGAAAGATGACTGATTACGATGTCCTCTCAGCTAAAGTGGATGTTTCTAGAACATTATGGGAAAAGCTAGAGATTTTCGGGCAGGTTGGTTGGTTTGATAACAACTTTGATGTTGCGAACTACAACTTTGCTGTTGAAGAGTTTACTGGTGATATTGCAGCTACGGCTGGTCTACGCTGGAATTTCTAATTAGAAAGAAGTATTAATATAAGACTTATAACGGTCATCGCTATGCGGTGGCCGTTTTTTATTTGTTTTTATATTTACAACCTCCGTCTCTATCATTTTTATTGTTGGCGTATTTGACGCCCATGATAGTTCCAACAATACTAAAGCTATTAGTAAGAAGAATACTGAACATATTGCTCCAAGAAGATTCTACAGTTTTATTTTCTATATCCGTCAAAAGAGTGATTGCGAAAAGTACAGAAGTTATAGCACCGACTCCGCAGATTATCCATAAAGCCACTTTTACAATCGAACCAACTAATTCATTTTGAGTCTTTTTTTGAAGTACATCTAAATCACTTTCAGCGAGTTGTTTTGCTTTTTCAGATGCTGCCAAAGCTAATTGAAGTTCTTTATTTAATTCTTCGTTGTGAGATTTCCATTCCATTAAAGCTTTATTTTGCTCTTGGATGGTTTTTGTGATTTCGAGACGTTTTTTTCTATTTTCTCTGTCTCTGTTTATTGCTGATTGGATGTAAGAGTGGAACTCTTCGTTACCGTCTGTATCAATGATTTTAGTGATATTACCCTCCAGAAAAATTTCTTTTTCGGCGGCTAATTGTATTAAATCTTTTTTTAAATCATCGTTAAAACGTATCATTTATAAACCTTAAACTGGTTTGTTCTGGATATGTATCCATCGAAATCTTTTACAAAGTCTTCTAATCTTGGTTCGATTTCATCTGATTTGATGATCCAGAATTGAGCGCCAGCTTTTAAGGCTTTGGCTTGTTCTTGCTCGTCATCAGAGCTAGATATAATGCCAATTACAACCCCATCCCCATGTTCGAAGTTAATTCTTCTTACTAGTTCTATGCCGT
>Ga0208644_1000213_pt1 | contig 42050 bp, 66 predicted proteins | sample VirMetDEL_Nov_18_FD_184517 | JGI IMG/M metagenome (GOLD analysis project Ga0208644, IMG submission 184517) | Aqueous microbial communities from the Delaware River and Bay under freshwater to marine salinity gradient to study organic matter... | ecosystem: Environmental > Aquatic > Marine >...
ACCTTGAGTTCAAAGGCTTCGACAAGAACGGGCGCCCCGGTCGGCTTTCGCGCAATCAAATCGAGTTCGGCAATCGCATGGTTGAACTCGGCGTCCCCGCGGCATGTTTCTTCTCGCCCTACGCTGCAGCCGCCTGGCTACGCGAGCAAGGCTTCCCGGTCAGCAAGGGGATCGGGTGATGCGGCATGATCCGATCCCTTCGCAGCGGGAAAGCGGCGCGTTCGATCTCAAGGCATTCGCAAAGCGCACCGTCGAGCAAGGCATTCTCGCCGCAAGCGATGATCCCGCCGAGATGAAATTTCGCATTATGCTCGCCCGTCAACATGGCCATCTATCCGACGACGAAACGCGCCTCTGGATCACGCAGCACGGATTGGAGGCGGCATGAGCGAGCGCCTTGACATAGCACAACTCATGCCGACCGTCGCCAAAGCGCTGTTTGGCGATCCTACGTCGAAGGAAAGGCGCGGGACAGACTGGCGCTATGGCCGGCGCGGTTCGCTCTCGATCGACGTAGTAAATGGCCGATGGTTCGACCATGAAGCGGGCGAAGGCGGCGGCGTCCTCGACCTGATCCGCCGCGAACGCAGGTGCGACACTGCCGGGGCCCTGCGCTGGATCGAAGGCATCGGCGAATATGTCCCGCCTGTCCGGCCGGTCCATACAGATCCGAAACACGCATCTAGCCTGCGCGATGCGGCGATGCGAATATGGCAGGAAACCCGCGAGCCGCGCGGAACGCTCGTCGAGCGCTACCTGATAAACCGCCGCATGGGGCATGGGATAGAATGCCCCGACCTGCGCTATCATCCACGCTGTCCGTTCGGAAAGGGCGAGGCGGGCGAGCAAAGCTATCTGCCCGCTATGGTCGCGCTGGTGCGCAATCCTGGCGACCGCAACCCGATGGGCATTCACCGGACAGCGCTTACGCCTGACGGTCGCAAGATCGACCGCAAGATGCTCGGTCCCTGCCACGGCGGCGTTGTCATGCTTTCGAGCCATGAAGCAGACACCGACATAGGTGTTTGCGAAGGGATCGAGACTGGCCTCGCGGTCATCAAGCTATTCCGCAAGCCGGTATGGGCGGCACTTTCGGCCGGTTCGATCGCCGCCTTGCAGGCGCTTGGCGGCGTCAGAAACCTCAAGATCTACGCCGACAATGACGCGGCAGGCATCGAGGCGGCGCAGAAATGCGCCCGCGTCTGGATACGCAGCGGCATCGAAGTCTCGATCGAGGCTCCGACAGAAGAAGGGTGGGATTTCGCCGACGCGCTGGAAGCCCTGGAACGAGGGGAACTTAGCGCGTGATGCCGAAGCCAATCTCAACGCAAGTCGAAGTTGATATGCCCGCGCCAGAGGTGAGCGAGGACGCGATTGCCAACGCTTTCGCGGAGAAATACGCCGGCAACCTGCTTTTCGACCATAATTCGGGCCGCTGGTTCGAATGGGAGGGCGATCGTTGGGTTGCCGATGAAACCGCGCGCGGGCTCCATTATGCGCGCGAGATCATGCGCCGGATGGGCGAAGGCAAGAAAAGCATGTCGAAAGCGAGCGTCGCCAAGGGCGCCGAATTATTTGCCCGCGCCGATCCGCGCCTTGCCGCGACTTCCAAACAATGGGATGCCGACAAATGGTTGCTTGGCACGCCTGGCGGCACGATAAACCTTCTCACCGGCAAATTGCTGCCGGCAAAGCCCGATCATTTCATCACCAAGCAGACCGCGACGACCCCGCAGGCGGGCGAGCCGACGCGCTGGCTCGAATTTCTTGATGAGGCAACGCGCGGCGATGCCGAGGTCATCAACTTCCTGCAGGAATGGTGCGGATATGGGCTGACGGGCGACACGCGCGAACACGCGCTGCTTTTCGTCCACGGCGGCGGCGGGAACGGCAAGAGCGTCTTTATCAATACGTTCACGCGCCTGCTTGGCGATTATGCCGTCACCGCAGCGATGGAAACCTTCACCGCATCACGCGGCGAGAAGCACAGCACAGACATCGCCATGCTCAAGGGCGCGCGCCTCGTTACCGCGAGCGAAACCGAGGAAGGCAAAGCATGGGCGGAAAGCCGCATCAAGCAAATGACGGGCGCAGATCCGATCACCGCTCGTTTCATGCGCCGCGACAATTTCACTTATGTTCCGCAATTCAAGCTGACGATCGTCGGCAACCATGCGCCGGTGATGCACAACGTCGACGAGGCCATGCGTCGCCGCTTTCGCATCGTGCCGTTCGATAACAAGCCAACCAAACCCGACCGGATGCTCGAGGAAAAACTGGTCAGGGAATGGCCGCAAATCCTCGCCTGGATGATAGCCGGTTGCTTGCGGTGGCAGGAGCATGGACTTTCGCACCCGCGCGCCATGCAGGACGCCACAGCGGCCTATTTCGAAGCGCAGGACGTATTCGGCCAGTGGATCGAAGTCGACTGCAATCTCGGCCTGCGCGAATGGGATGAAACCGGCAAACTCTATGAAAGCTGGTGCCGCTTCGCCAGGTCGTCCGGCGAGGAAGCGGGAAGCCAAAAGCGCTTCAATTCGATGATGCAAAAACGCGGTTTCATGCCCTCCAGAATGCCGGGCGGAACACGCCAGCGCATCTTCAAAGGCGTCGCTCTCAAGCCACACGATTACGATCCAGATCAAGGCTATCCGGTATGAAAAAACCCGCTTTCAATCCGTCCCGAACGCCGTTCATAAAAAGGCCGCTTTTTCTTACAAAGCAAGATTGTTGCGCGCAAACGCAATGGCTCGGGACGGATAAACGCCGTTTCGGGACACATTCGGGACAGATTGGCGAATTTGTAAGTTGCTGTTTTTCAAGCATTCGGGACACATCGGGACGGATGGGACGGATCAGATCAATCAATAACGAATACGCGCGCAGGAATCTGGTCATAGGTAAAAACCGTCCCGATCTGTCCCTATCCGTCCCGCTTGGATGTTTGGCATGACCCTCCACGGCACAGCCCACGCGATCGAACGCTATCAACAGCGGGTCCGTAATTGCAGTGAAGCCGCCGCCATCGCAGCGCTCTCGTCCAAGGCCATCGAAGCCGCTGCAATGTTCGGCGCGCCTTACGTCCGGCTCGGCACAGGCCAGCGCATCGTGCTCGACCACGAAACGGTCGTCACCGTCCTGCATGCCGAAACGCCGACAATCTACATCGTCAACTATGGAAGGGGCCGGGGATGAGCCTCACCGCAAAACAGCAGCGCTTTGTCGAGGAATACCTGATCGACCTCAACGCGACACAGGCAGCGATAAGGGCTGGTTTCAGTCGCAAAACCGCCGAACAGCAGGGATACCAACTCCTTCAGAAAACTTCAGTGGCCCAAGCGATCGAGGTAGCGGTCGCAGAACGCTCCCAACGAACGCAAATCACCGCCGATCAGGTTATTTCGGAACTGGCTAAAATTGGGTTTAGCGACATTCGCAAAGCCGTGAAATGGTTCTCGCAGGCGGACGTGGCGTTCGTGGACGCGGAAGGCATGGAAGGTGAGATCGAGGACGGTTCGTTGCGCTTTGCAGTCGCCAACCAGGTCGAATTGATTTCCTCCGAGGATATCGACGACGACACTGCGGCGGCAATCTCCGAGATTTCGATGACGGATAAAGGGGGGCTTAAGGTCAAGTTTCACGACAAACGCGCGGCTCTCGTCGATCTTGGTCGTCACCTTAAACTGTTCACGGATCGAGTTGAACATGCCGGCGTTCTGGCTGTCTTGCCAGTCGGGATTGATGACTTGGCATGACGGCACACGATCCAACACTTGGCGATAAGCGCACCCTCACCAACTCACAGAGGATCTTCGCGCTATCGAACGCCCGCTTTCCCTGCTTCGTCGGCGGTTTTGGATCGGGCAAGACTGCCGCGGCGATGACGCGCGCGATGAGGCTCAAGATTCAGTGCCGGGCGAACGACATTGCCTATTACCTGCCAACTTACCCGCTGATCGAGGACATTGCTTTCCAGCGCTTCCCCGAACTGTGCGAGCGCAAAGGGTGGGCCTACAAGTTAAACCGGCAAGCTGGCGTGCTTGAGTTCCCCGGAGCGGGCCGGATCTTGTTCCGCAACATGGAGCAGCCGCACCGCATCGTCGGATACGAAGTAGCGCATAGCCTGGTCGACGAGATCGACATCATGCCCACGGAAAAGGCCCGCGATGCGTGGAATAAGATCATCGCCCGCAACCGGCAGAAGTGTGGGATGGAAAACACGGTTGGCGTCGCCACCACGCCGGAGGGGTTCAAGTTCGTCTATGAGCGCTGGCAGAAATCGCCTGCCCCCGGATACGAGCTGATCCGCGCCAAGACCGAGGAAAATGCCGCCAATCTGCCCGATGGCTATATCGACAGCCTGCGCGCGTCCTACCCTGCAGCCCTGCTCGCCGCATACCTTGAAGGCGAGTTCGTGAACCTTACCAGCGGCAGCGTCTATCCCGAGTTCGATCGGGCGGCAAATGCTTCACGCGAAACCATCCAGCCAAGCGAGCCGCTGCACATCGGGCAGGATTTCAACGTGGGCCAAATGGCGAGCGTGGTGTTCGTCCTGCGCGATGGCTTGCCGCACGCGGTCGACGAGCTGACCGGCATTCTCGACACGCCTGCGCTGATCGCAACGATCAAGCAACGCTATGTCGGCCACGCGATCCACATTTACCCGGATGCGAGCGGCAATAACCGCCGCAGCGCGAATGCAAGCGAAAGCGATATCGCCTTGCTCCGACAGGCGCGGTTCAACGTGCTGGTGAACCCGTCGAACCCGGCCGTAAAGGACCGCGTGAACGCGATGAACCTCGTCATTTGCAGGCAGGTCGAAGGCGTCGAGGAACGCCGCCTCAAGATCAATATCGACCGCTGCCCCGGCTTTGTCGAAGCGCTCGAAAAGCAGGCTTACGACAAGAACGGCGAGCCCGACAAGACAAGCGGGTTCGACCATCTAAACGACGCGGCGGGCTATTTCGTCGCTTACCGATACCCTGTGCGGGCCAGGGCCATGCAGACCGTCAAAATTGGCGGATTTTAGGAGCAAGGCAATGAAAGATGTGAACACCCGCCACAAGGATTACACCACCTTCGCGCCGAAGTGGAAGCGCTGCCGCGATGCCGCCGCAGGGCAAGATGCGGTCCATGCCGCTGGCGAAACCTACCTGCCGAAATTGGGCGCGCAGGAGACGGAGGATTACAACGCTTACCGCAAGCGCGCGGGGTTCTACAACGCGACCTGGCGCACGATGAGCGGGCTCTTGGGTATGATGTTCCGCAAGCCGCCGCAAGCCAAACTGGCATCGAGCGTCGAGGCGATGGCGAAGGATATCGACATGGCCGGCACCTCGCTCGAAACCTTTGCCCGCAAGGCCGCGCTTGAAATCCTCGGTCCTGGCCGCGTCGGCATCCTCGTCGATCATCCGGCGATCGAAGGCGTTACCGCGATATCGGTCAAGGCGGCAGAGGATCAGGGCTTGCGGCCGATGCTCAAGCAATACAAGGCCGAGACGATCATCAACTGGAAATACGAGCGGATCCGCAATTACTGGATGCTTTCGATGGTCGTCCTCGAAGAAGAAATCGAGGAGGCCGAAAACGAGTTCAAGGCGAATTGCGTCAAACAATGGCGCGTGCTCGACCTCGACGAGGGCGGTCATTACCGGCAACGGACATTCCGCAAGGCCGAAAAGGGTAATGCCGAGGAGTTCGAGCAGATCGGCGGCGATATCTATCCACTGCTTGCCGGTAAGCCGCTTGACTTCATCCCGTTCTTTATCGTCGGCGTTGACGGGATCGACAGCGATGTCGACGAGCCGCCGCTAATCGACTTGGTTGACCTGAACCTCGCGCACTACCGCACCAACGCAGACTATGAGCACGGTTGCCATTTCACCGGCCTGCCGACGCTGTTTTTGAGCGGTTTCGTCAATGAGGATGGGACAGCGCCAAAGTTCACTATCGGCTCGCAGGCGGCGATCGTGGCGACGCACCCGGAAGCGACGGGCAAATATATCGAGTTCACCGGGCAAGGTTTGGAAGCGCTGCAAACCAACCTTGAACGCAAGGAACAGCAAATGGCGATCATCGGCGCCCGGATGCTGTTCGCGGAGAAGCGGGCGGTCGAAGCTGCAGAAACCGCCTCGATCCACAGGCAGGGCGAGAATAGCGTGCTGGCCTCGATCGCAACCGCAATCAGCGAAGGGCTCGAAAAGGCGCTCGCCGTGTTCTCGGCATGGGCGGGCGTCAACCAGGCGGTTGTTTACCAGCTTAACCGCGACTTCAACCCGGCGATGCTCTCGGCGCAGGACATCACCGCTTACATGAAGGCGGTGCAAATGGGGCTGCTTTCGGAACAAAGCTTCTACGCCTTGCTGCAGCGCGCCGATGTTGCCGACAGTGAGGTCACATGGGAGGACGAGCAGGAGCGGATTGCGACGCAAGAGCCGCCCGCGCCTGCGCCTGCAGCGAATGATGGCCAAGGCGGGGAGATGGCGGCATGACCGCCCTCGCTTTCCTCGCTGGCTTGCTGCTCGGCATCGTCGTGCCGCCGATGGTGCTTTGCGTCCTCATCGTGCGGCGCCTCGATGACATGGGGGAGGACTATTGAGCGAACTCGAACTGCAAGAGGCTATCCTCAAGAATGCGCTCGAACTCGAACGCCTGTCTGCGAACGACCAGGCCGATGCCATGCGGATCATGGCTGCGCTTGAGCGCGACCTCAAAACCCTGCTTGCACAGCGCGACCTAAGCAATGCCAAGCGGCGCGAGATCGAGGCAATTCTCAACGAGGCCAAGAAGGCGATCGACGGGCGATATTCGGCGCTCGGCGGCGTTGTCGACACGCGCGGGCTCATGCTCGTCGTCTCGCAGCAAACCGTCGAGGCTATCCGCACGCTAGGCGCAATCCGCGCGCTTACGCCGGAACGCATCGCCTCGCTGGCGAAAACGGTGCTGATCGAAGGCGCGCCCTCGGCGGCATGGTGGGTAAAGCAATCCGAACGCCTGCAATTCGATTTCGCGCGGATCGTGCGCGAAGGCGTGATCGAGGGCGCAACGCAAGAACAGATCACGGCGCGGATCATCGGCACAGGCGACGAACCTGGCATCATGGACGCCGCCCGCCGCAATGTGCGTTCGCTTGTCCATTCCTCGATAATGACCGCTGCCAACCGCGCGAGGCTGGAGACGTTTGCGAACAATAGCCGCCACCTTGCGGGCGTGCGTTGGCTGGCGACGCTTGACAGCCACACTTGCCGCACATGCATGGCGCTCGACGGGCGCGTTTGGGATCTCGAAGGCAATCCGGTCGACCAGGGTGAAGATGCGATGGATTTCCAATTGCCACCCGCGCATTTCGCTTGCCGTTGCACAATGTCGCCTGTTGCCAAGTCGCTCGACGCCATTCTCGGCGTGAAAGGGCTCGACGCAAAGCTGGCGGCGGGCCGCAGGCGGGCTTCGAAGGATGGGCCGACCAGTGCATTGACCTTTAGCGAGTTCCTGCGGCGGCAATCGCCCGAATATATCGAGGAGGCGCTTGGCGCAGAGCGCGCCGCGCTCTGGCGGCAGGGAAAGGTAACCTTGCGGGATTTAGTGAGTGGAAGCGGGCGCGAGTTGACACTCGAACAGATCAAACAGCGCATGAAGGAGAAATGACATGGCAGACGAAGCATTCACCAAGGCGGATATCGACAAGGCGGTCGCCGATGCGGTTGAAAAGGCAAAGGCTGCATTCGACGAGGAAGTCGACGGCCTGAAAACGAAGAACCGCGAACTGCTCGCCAAGGTGCGCGCGGCGAAGGAAATCGACCCCGCCGAATTGGAAGCGGCCGAAAAGCGCGCCGAAGCCGCCGAAACCGAAAACGCCAAGCTCAAGGGCGATATCAAGACGATTTCGACCGAACGCGACAAGGCGGTCAAGTCGCTCGAAACCGAGCAGGCTGCGGCGCGCAGCTATGCGCTCGACGCCGAACTTGCAGGCGCGATTGCCGAGGGCAACGTCATCCCGAGCCTGATCCCAGGCTTCAAGGCGATGATGGCAGCGCAGGCCAAGGCCGATCTCGTCGATGGGAAATACAGCGTGATGATCGGCGACAAGCCCGCGCGCGATGCGATCAAGGCGATGCTCGAAAGCGAGGACGGCAAGGCATGGCGCGCAGCCCCGCACAATAGCGGCGGCGGCGCTCCTGGCGGCAATGGCAATGGCGGCGGCGGCAAAACTATGACGCGGGCCGAATACAACGAGAAGGTTGTCAGCGATCCGGCAGGGACGCGGGCATTTATGAAGGACGGCGGCAAGGTCATCGACGCAGCAGCCTGACAGGGGGATAGGGACCGTGTGTTGACGGGCGCACGGTCCCTATTATCAGGCGGGTTCGGGGATGCGATCGACCTTGATCGCCTTTGCCGCCTTCTTGGCAAGTGCCAGATCATATGCGGACTGCATTCGAAGCATGGTCGCGGCAGAGACACCAAAAGCCTTCTCGAACCGAATAGCCATTTCGGGCGAAAGCGCGGCCTTCCCGTTGAGCATGTTGCTCATGGCTGCGCGCGTTACCCCTAGCCGCTCTGCGGCGATTGTTACGTTCAATCCATAGGGCTTAACGATTTCTTCCATGAGGAACGGGCCGGGATGGATGGCGAAAGAGTCGTGTAGCTTGATAGCCATTAGTGATAATCCTCCAAATCAAGCTCGCCGACCCTCCTGTCGTCGAGCTTAGTGAATGTGAGCCTCCAGTTTTTTGTGACCGTCATGGCGTATGTGCCTTTGCGATCACCTTTCAGCGCATGAAAGCCAAAGTTAGGCGGAGTGCGCAGTTCGTCGAAAGAGCCAGCGTTAGCGATAAATGCAAGCATGTTGGTGAGCCGTTTCGGCTGGATAATGCCCGCCGACTTGCCGGTTTCTGCGAACCCTTGAAGCGCCTTGTGCTTGATGCTCTCGATTTCCATGCGAGTGTATTGCCATACAATACGCCAAGTGTCAAGCTACACTATACACCTTTCACATAATTCACAGCCCTATTGCATTAATGGTTCAGCATGGTATAAATGCGGCATCTCTGGGCCAACATGGCTGACAACTATGGACGGAAACGAACAGAGATGGATGGAAACATGGAGCACTTAAATGAAAACCCTAGACGACGTAAAGGCAGACATGAGCGCGCTTTATGAGGAATTGAAGCGCGGCGATGTGGAAATCAAACAAGCTGCCGAACTTGCCAATATCACTGGTAAGTATCTCAAGGCCGAGCAACTGCAGCTTGCTCGCGAGGTGTTTGAAAACAACCTTCAGTCCAACGCGCCGAAGCGGCTCGCCAATGCGGCCTGAGATAACCAAGCGGTGCAAGGGGTGCGGTGAAGACAAACCGCACTCCGAGTACCATATCCACCAGTCAAATGCTGATGGATTGCGCTCAAAATGCAAGACGTGTCGGAGTGCTGAGAATAAGGCCAACAAGGAGCGCAACCGCCCTTATTTTGCGGAGTACCATAAGCGAAATGCGAGGCGGATATGCGAGCGCGTCAATGCGTGGCGCTCCGGCCTTTCCGGCGAAAAGCTAAAGCGATACAGCCGCGCCGTAGCAGAAGGCGGCAAAAGGTTCAGAAAGACGCGGAAGGGCGAACTCTCTACCACAAAAGGCAACATGTCCAAACTCACGGGAATACCCATCGATATGATCGATGACGGTGTGGTCGAGGCCAAAGCGGAACAACTCCGCTTGACCCGCCTAATCCGCTCGCTCAAGAAGGGCGCGAAATGACCGGGACTACAACAGGCAGAAAGAGAATCGATGACTGAGTTCTGCGTTGACGCCGAAACTCTCGACCGCGTGGCGCGATACCTTCGCCCATCAGCGTTTAGAGATGGCGCGCTTCCTAGTTTGCGAATAATCGCATATCGGGATGCAACCAGGGCCATGTTGGCCTTGACAGTAAGGACGCCCAATGACCGAACCCGAGAAGCTGGCATATAGCATCAAAGACGCTGCGAAGGCGCTTGGTCTTGGCACCACGACGATCAACCGCATGATCAAGGACGGCCGGCTCAAGGCGGTAAAGATCGGCGGGCGCACATTGATCCCTGCCGCAGCATTGCGTGCGATCATAGACAATGCACCGCCTGCATAGCCCCTATTGACATTCTTACGCATTTGAATCATTTTCTTGCGTCATAGAGATGGGCAAGGTCCGTTTCTTTCTCCGGTAAGGCCGGAACCGCACCGCAGATCAGGTCTGCCGCGGCTTCAAACCTTCAAACCGGAGATTTCCCGTGGCAAACACGCTCACCAGCCTTATTCCCGACATCACCGAAGCGCTTGATACCGTTTCGCGTGAGATGGTCGGCATGGTTCCCGCCGTTCGCACCGACACTGCCGCCGATCGCGTAGCAATCGGTCAGAACCTTATTATCCCGATTACACCCGTTGCAACCTCGGCGAACAACACGCCAGGCGTCACCGCGCCTGACACCGGCGATCAAACAATCGGCAATGTGACCGTTTCGATCACCAAGTCGAAGCACGTTCCTGTTCGCTGGAATGGCGAGGAAACCAAGGGCTTGCAGAACGCTGGCACTTTCTCCTCGATCCAGGCGCAGCGCTTTTATCAGGGCATTCGCGCCCTGGTGAACGAGATGGAAGTCGATCTCTGGACCGAAGGCTATCAGTCGTCCTCGCGCGGCTACGGCACCGCCGCAACCGCGCCTTTCGGCACCGCAAGCGACCTCAGCGATTTTGCTGGCGTTGCCCGCATTCTCGACGAGAACGGTTGCCCGACGAGTGACCGCCAGCTCGTCCTCGGCCACGCTGCTATCGCAAACCTGCGCGGCAAGCAGTCGGTGTTGTTCAAAGTCAACGAGGCTGGTTCGGCTGACATGCTGCGCAACGGTATGACCGACCGCGTGCAGAACTTTGCGCTACGCCACTCTGACGCCGTTGGTATCCATACGAAGGGCACTGGCGCAAGCTACCTGCTCAACGACGCATCGAGTGCCATTGGCGACACCTCGATCGCGGCGGATACTGGTTCGGGCACGATCCTGGCTGGTGACGTTGTGACCTTCGCAGGCACCTCGGATAAGTATATCGTGAACACCGCACTTTCGGGTGGCGCGTTCACGATCGGCGAGCCCGGTCTGATCGCAGCCGAAACCGACAACGACGCTATCACGGTCGGCAACAACTACACCGCGAACCTGGCCTTCGACCGTAACGCAATCATCCTCGCAAACCGTATGCCGGCACTGCCGGAAGGCGGCGACGCGGCGGAAGATGCTGTCACGATCGTCGACCCGGTTTCGGGCCTTGTGTTCGAAGTCGCGCTCTACAAGCAGTTCCTGCAGAACGTGTTCCACGTTCGTGCCGCTTGGGGCGTGAGCGCGGTCAAGTCGGCTCACATCGCCACCCTGCTCGGCTGATCCACCTAGACCGGGGCGGTTTCCCTCTCCCCCGCCCCGGTCTCTAACCGGAGGCCGATCATGGCAGCGAAAAAACAAGCAACAGCAAAGGCGCCGGCTCCCGCAAAGGAAGCCGGGCCTAAACTCGTCAAGATGGTGCGTTCGTCGGATTTCCCCGCGCCGCACGAATGTGATTGCCACCCCGCCGAGGTCGAGAACTTCCGCGCGGGCGGCTGGCAGGAGGCTTAACCAATGGCAGGCTTTGCAGACGTAACCGAGAACGCAATTCTCGATCTCATCTATACGGCGGTTGCGTGGGCAAACTACGCGGACAACGCCGCAACTTCACCACAGACCAACATTCATTGCGGTTTGCACACGGCAGACCCAGGCGATACCGGCACAATGTCAACGAGCGAAACGACTTACACCTCGTATGCGCGCGTCAACGTCGCTCGCACGACTGGCGGTTGGACTGTGACAAACAACAGTGTTTCGCCCGTCGCGGCAATCAGCTTCCCGGCAGGCACGGGCGGCTCCGGCACAGTAACGCACTTCTCGACCGGCAAAACTGGCGGCGGTGCGGCTGACATTCTCGCATCTGGAACGGTTACGCCGAACATTGTCACGGGCAACGGCGTCACGCCGCAGCTTTCGACTTCGACCGCTATCACGCTGGACTAAATGAATGGGAGCGCGGGCCTTCTCTGACTTGCTGGAAACGGCGGACGTTAGAGGTTTGCGTGCCTATTGGCGTGAGGCTTCGCCCCATTTGCCGCAACCCAAGACCCGCGCAGAAGCCGAAATCATCATGCACAGGGCGCGCACCGAGGCGGCTTCTGTATCGCTTCGCAAGCGTGCCTATTCGCACGCATGGTTGTGTGAACGCGACCTGCCAAGCGGCTTGCCGGATCAATTGAAGCCCAGCGCAGAACGACTTTATCCGATTGTCAAAAGCGCGGTCGGCATTTCGGTAAACTTCAAGAGCGAGTGGCTCAAACCCGCAGCAAGGGAAATCCAAGGCGCAATGGAAAACGCGGTCGGAGATGCTTATGCGGAAGGCCGCACCGATCCCGAGTTCGTTAGCGCACGCATGGCGGAGGCGAAGGAGCGGGCCGCTAAGGCGCTGTTCGGGAATGCGCTGCCATGACAGAATCCCCCCCTCGCCTTTGGTGCCGCGCACCGATCAGGCTGAACCAGCCCTATCACAAGATGCTGGGGTTGCCTGAGTTAAAGATAGCTATAGGCGGGGTTAATTCGGCGGCGGCTATCAATCGCTTCGTCAATGACAGGATACATTACACGCGCGACCGGGCGGACGCTTGGCAATCACCCAGCGTGACACTTGAATGCGGCAGGGGCGACTGTGAGGACATGGCATTGCTCAAGATGGCGATGCTTGCTGACTTGGGCGTCAAGTCGTGGCTGCTGCTGGTTTATGACAAGATCGCCCGCTTGCACCATGCGGTTGCGCTGACAAGCAACCTTGTTTTCGACCTGCACACACCCAAGCCGCTGCCCATTGAGATGGTGCCAGATTATCGGCCAATTCTGGCGCTCACACGCACGGAAGCGTGGCTTTACGGGAAGGCGGCGATATGACCACTGTTACCGTTACCGCCACGGGAGCGGGTTCGTTCGTAATTCCTACAGGCGTGACTTCGATCACGGTCGAGGCGTGGGGTGGCGGTGGTAATGGCGCGGGTGGCCAAAGCGCGAGCGGCGGGGCGGGTGGCTATGTTTCCAGAACTTTTACCGTTACGGGTGGGAGCGATACACTATATTGGAACATAGCAACAGGAAATTCCAATGCAGCTTCGGATTCCACCGTTGGCACTAGATTCGCTGTCAATAATTCGGGTCTAACCAGTAATTACTATATCGCAATATCCGGCTCTGCTGGCATCGGCTCTTCAGCCGGTTCGGGTGGTTCTCATGTGACTTCCGGCACACCGTCTGTCACGGGAACTCTAAATTCGGGGGCAACAGGCGGCAATGGAACGGCCCCACAGGGCGGTGGCGGCTCTCGCGGTGGTCCGGGCGGTGGTGGCGCGGCTGGTCCTAGCGGCGCTGGTTCAGCGGGCGCGCAAAAGGGTGGTGCCAGCTCACAAGGTGGTGCGGGCGGCAACGCGAACAACGGCACGACGACAGGCTCGGAGGATGCCGCAGGCACCTCGTATGTTGAAGGTGGCGCTGGTGGCGCAGGCGGTGACAGCGGGGTCAATGGTTATGCTGGTGGTGCCCCAGGCGGTGGTGGGGGTGGCGGAGGTAACGGTGGGACTTCTGGCGGCAACGGCGCTCGCGGCCAAATCCGTTACACTTATACGGTTGCGGAAAATGTCGGCTCGTCTTCGGCTTCGGCAACCGCAACAGCGGTTGGCGCATCGACTGCATCATCGCCAGGTTCTTCGTCCGCTTCAGTCTCGGCAACGGCAGGGGGCGCTTCAACGGCGGTGGCTGGTGGTGCTGCAAGTGCAACGTCAAGCGCGAGCGCCACAGGAACGCAATTGCAAAGCGCCGATGGTGCATCGGCAGCGGCCACAAGTGCGACCGCCACAGGTGTTGCGGTTTATTCCGCCGATGGTTCGGCGGCGGCAAGTGCGAGCGCAACTGCAATCGGACTCTCAACCGCTCAAAGCGATGGCGCGTCTAGTGTAACAGTTTCGGGCGCGGGCGTTGGGCAATCCGATGCAATCGCCGATGGCGCGAGCACGGCAGGCGCAGCGGCAAGCGCAGTTGGCGGATCGCTATTCATTGGCGACGGTTCTGCAACAGCAAGCGCTTCTGCAACAGGTGAAGGCGCGGGCGTTACGGTTGGCGATGGTGCAAGCGCTGCAACCGCTTCTGCAAGCGCATCGGGCGGCTCGGTCAACGCTGGCGATGGTTCGGCGGCGGCAACCGCCTCTGTTTCGGGCGTAGGTGTTGCCACAAGCGCCGCTGATGGTGCTTCTAACGCCGCAGCAACCGCAACGGGGGTTGCGCTTTCGGGCGCTTCTGACGGCGTTTCTAGCGCAGTTTCGACAGCAACCGCAATCGGGCAATCAACCGCCTCTGCTGATGGTTCTGCAACAGCAACGGCAACAGCAACGGGCATTGCAGATGCCGGGGCTTCAATCGGCAGCGCGAGCGCTACGTCGAGCGCCACTGCGACAGGCACCGGGATTAGTTCGGCTGACGGGGCAGCGGCATCTATGGCGAGCGCAGCGGCAACGGGCAGCGCATATGCAGCCGGCGTTGCCATTTCATCGGGCTTCGGTGTTGCGGTCGGCGTCGGCCAATCAATCGCCAGTGCAGACGGCCTTGTCGCGGCGGTCGCTGCGGCAAGTGCCGTAGGTAGCGATGCGGCCATTCCGCTAGTTCAATACCCGCTTGCGGGCCTTTCCGAGACCTATCCGCTGACCGGCTCCGAGACCTATCCGCTCGCGGGCTTGTCTGAGACTTACCCGCTGCAGGAGGCCGCATAATGGCTTTGACCGTCGAAGATGGCACAGGCTTGAGCGCCGCCGAAAGCTATATCAGCGTTGCGGATGCTGATACGCGCCACACAAACAACGGCAGCACGCTTTGGCCTGGTTCGCTCACCACGGCGGAAAAGGAACAAGCCCTGCGCCGCGCGACGATCTACATGGAGCAGGCTTACCGCTTGCGCTGGAAAGGCACGCGCCTCTTGCGCGCGCAGGCGCTTTCCTGGCCGCGTTATGGCGCGATCGTCGATGGTTGGGATATCGACAGCAATGTCGTGCCGAGCGACGTTGCGAACGTCTGCGCCGATCTCGCGCTAAAGGCTGCGGCGGGCGATCTCGCGCCAGATCTCGAACGCGGCATAAAGCGCGAGAAAGTCGGCCCGCTTGAAACCGAATATGACACGTTTTCGCCGCAAGCGAAGCGTTATCCGTCGATCGACATGGCGCTCGGCCCGTATCTCAAAGGGGGCGCGGCAAACGCCTTCCTGGTGCGCGCATGACGGTCGCTCAACGCCTTTCAGCCAAGACGATGATCGCCGCCAAGGGGCAGACAATCACGATTGCGGGCAAGAGCGGGACTTCAACGCTCAATACCTCTACGCGCGCGGTCACTTCGACCGCCTATAGCGCGACGACAACGGCGGTCCTTTTGCCACTTACAAAGGCGCGCAAGGTCGATGGCGACCTTATCAAGCAGAGTGACGAGACGCTGCTTATCTCGGCGCTCGATAGCGCGGGCGCGGCATTGGCCGAGCCTCCCGTCAATTCGACCGTAACGCTGGCCGATGGCAGCAAGCGGACGATTATTGCGATCGACCAGCTTTCGCCCGCTGGCCTCGTTATCATGTTCGATGCAGTCGTGCGGAGGGTGCAATGACCTTCGCGCTTGACCTTCAACGCTTCGTAGAAAAGACCAAGGACAAAGCCGACGATGCGGTCCGCGCCATCGTCGTCGGCATTGCCTCGCGGCTCGATGATCGCAGCCCGGTCGGCGATGCGCGCTATTGGAAGAACCCGCCGCCGAAAGGCTATGTTGGCGGGCATTTCCGCGCAAACTGGCAGCTAGGCGTCGGAACAATCCCCGCTGGCGAGATTGTTGGCGTCGATCCAACGGGCGAGGCAACGCAAGGCAAGATCATCGCCGAGATCCCCGCGCAGCCCGCAGGCCACGTCTATTTCCTCGCCAATAACGCGCCCTATGCGCGCCGCCTCGAAGAAGGCTGGTCGCACCAGGCACCGCAAGGGATGGTCGGCCTAACGGTTGTCGAGTTCGAGCAGATTGTGCGCGAAGCGGTGGAGGCGGTGCAATGACCGTCCTCGCCGTCCGCACCGCATTGGAAACCGCGCTCGCAGGTATGTCGCCCGCGCTCGATACCGCATGGCCTAACCTCGATTTCACGCCGGTTGACGGCACGCCTTACCAGCGCGCCGATATCCTGTTCGCATCGCCCGACAATCCCGAATTTGGCGCGGGGCATACCGAGCAGGGGATTTTCCAGATCCGGCTTTACTACGCGCTTGGCGCGGGGGCTGACCCTGCCGAGGCGCGTGCCGAACTTATCCGCACAACCTTTAATCGTGGCGCGTCTTTCACGGCGTCAGGCGTCACCACGACGATCAACCGCACGCCGGAAATATCGCCAGGACGCGCCGAGGAGGACCGTTGGATGGTTCCCGTCCGCATCCGTTTCTTCGCCCACGTCGCGTTATAGGAGGTAAAAATGAGCGTCGCCCAAGGTATTAACAAGACTATCGCTTACAAGAAGCAGGCTGGCCTTGGCACGCCTGCTTCGGGCTCGGGCGGTCAATTGATCCGCCGCGAGACGGCTACGTTCCCGGTAACGAAGGACTCGTATGCGAATAACGAGATCGTTTCGCACCAACAGCACACGGGCGACACGCATGGCGTCCGCTCGTCTGCCGGCACAGTCAACGGGCTGGTTTCTCCGCTATCCTATCAGGACTGGTTCGGTTCGCTCCTGCGCAAGGCATGGGCAGCGACTTCGAACATCACCGGCCTGTCGCTCACCATCGCGGGCAGCGGTCCCTATACCGTAACGCGCGCGTCGGGCGACTTCCTGACTGGCGGCATCAAGATCGGCGACGTTGTGCGGCTTTCGGGCGGTTCGCTCAATGCGGCAAACGTGGGCGTCAACCTGCTCGTTACGGGCGTCACGGCGACCGTCTTGACTGTGATCGTTCCGAGCGGCGACGCACTTGTCGCGGAAGGTCCGATCGCGTCTTGCACGGTTTCGGTCCCCGGCAAGAAGGTTTATGCGCCGACTTCCTCGCACACCAACGATTATTACACGATCGAGGAAAACTGGACCGATGTAACGCGCTATCACCTGCACCAGGATATCCAGGTCGCAAGTGCCGAAATCAACGTGCCATCGACCGGCAATGTCGGCGTTACCTTCAACCTGGTCGGCCTTGGCATTCGCACCAAGTCCGGCACGCAAGTGCTCACCACGCCAACCGCAGAAACGACATCTTCGGTTGTTTCGAGCGTAAACGGCGCGGTCCTTGTCGGCGGCACCGTTTATGCCACGATCACTTCGGCGCGCGTCACGATCGACGGCCAGATCACTGCAGGCGAAGGCGTTGTCGGTTCGAACTATCGCCCCGACACGCAAAAGGGCCGCATCCGTGTTTCCGGCACGATTACCGTCCTTTACGAAAGCGACACGCTCGGCGCGATCTTCGACGACGAAACGACGACTTCGATCGTGCTCATGCTTGCCGACGACGCAACGGGCGGCGCGGATTTTGTCACGCTCTCGATGTCGAAGGTCAAGCTGTTCAGCGACGACCGCGACGATGGCGAAAAGCAAATCGTCCAAACGATGAACTTCGTCGCCGAGATCAACGGGGCTGGCGGCACCGCTCTCGCAAACGATCAAACCATCATCACACTGCAAGACTCGCTGGCGGTATGATGTCGGAAGAATGGAAACCCATTCCCGGCACTGACGGGTTCTATGAGGCGAGTTCGCTTGGGCGAGTTCGCTCTCTAGATCGCGTGCTTGAGGTTCCCTCACGATGGGGTGGAACGCGCCCAATGCCTTGCAAAGGGCGCGTTCTAAAACCTTGGACGGACGCAGGCGGATACTCGACTGTTTACCTCTCAAACCGCAGGGCCGTGAATGTCCACCGCTTGATCGCCTTGGCATTTCATGGAGACGGAGTTTCACTCCACGTGAACCATATTGATGGCGTCAAATCGAACAATAAGCCGACAAATCTCGAATGGTGCACCCATTCAGAGAACATGGTTCATGCAAGTGAAATCGGCCTCATCGGCGGATTGAAGCCAGTCATCCGAATAGCGCCTGACGGCACCACGAGAAAATTCAAATCAATCAATTCCGCTGCACGCGCGCTTGGAAAGACACATGCGTCAATCCAGCGCGCGTTGAGCGGTCGTTACAGCCAAGCCTATGGTTTCAAATGGAAACTAGCGGCTTGAACAACCTTGTCACCGGGGAGCCCGTCAGTCCCCGGTGGCACCCTGACGGAGAATTGAAATGAGTAACGCAAAAACCAAGCCAGCGGCCTTCGATTTCGATGCGCTCGATCTCGACCGCATTTGCGACGAGCCGGTTGAGTTCGAACTTGTCCACCCCGAAACAAAGGTCGGGCTTGGCGTATTCCTTAGCGTCGTCGGCTCCGAAAGCGCGACGTTCCAAACCTATCTACGCGCCGAGCAAAACAGGGAGCGGCGCAAGGCATTCGAAGCCGAGCGCAAGGGCAAGGCCGACGCACCGACGCCGATCGAGGACGACGAGGACCGGCTGATCCGCGCGGTTGTTTCCTGCGTCAAAGGTTGGCGCACGGTCGTCGATGGCGAAAGCAAGCCGGTCATTCTTTGGGGCGGCGAAGAATACGAGTTCACGACCGAGAACGCAGTCAAGTGGATGAAGCGTTTTCGTTGGGTCCGCCCGCAAGTGAATGAACAAACGGGCGAATTGGGAAATTTTATCAAGGGCTGATCGAGGGCTTTGCCGCCTTCGCTCGGTCGGAGTTCGAATTAGGGGATAGTGTAGATGGACAGCCATTGCGGGAACATTTGGCAAGTTGGGAGCGCCAAACAGGCAAGCGCCATCCCATGCTTGCCGATGCCCCGCAAAAGCCGCCAGGCACAGCCTTGCTTTGGGCCGAGTTCATCGCGTTGCACCGTAAGCGCGGCAGCAACGGCTTCGGCCCTTCGCCGATCAGCGAAAGCGATATTTTCTATCGCCAGCGCAATCGCGGTTGGAAATTCGCATCGTGGGAAATCCAGGCGATCGAAGCGGCCGACCGCGCTTACCTTGAAGTTGCCGACAAGAAACGGAGTGAGCGCAAATGACTGACTTCGCAAACCTTGTCGTCAAGATTGACAGTAGCGAGGTCAAGCAAGGCACCGCCGACCTCGACAAGCTGACGGCCGCAGGCAAGCGGACGCAGGCGGCGACCGACGCGCAGGGCAAGACTTGGGTTAAGGCTTCAAGCGAAGCGGGGCGGTTGCGGCTTGAGGAAATCGCGCTCCGCATGGAAAGCGAGCGGCTCGAAAAGGCGCAGCGCAAGGTGGGGCAATCCGCGACCGAAATGGCGCGCGAGGCGCAACGGTCGGCGGCAGGGCTTGGCAAGGCGACCGCAAGCGCAGGCGCAATGCGGGCGGGCGCGACTCAGCTCTCATATCAATTGAGCGACGTTGCGACGCAGTTTGCGCTCGGCGCAAGGCCGATGCAGATATTCGCTGCACAAGGCACGCAAGTCGTCGGCGCGCTATCACTTATGCGTGGCAGTGCCGGCGGGCTGATTGGCTTCCTGGCGGGGCCGTGGGGGATCGGCATCGCGGCGGCGGTTACGGCGCTATCGCCATTCATCGCGCGGCTATTCGACACCGAAAGCGCTGCGGATAAGGCAACCGATGCATTGCAAAGGCTGATCGATAAAGCGGCCGAAGAACGCGCATCTCGAATTGAGGGTGCATTGGCGGATCAAGGTGCCAACCGATCACGCGATCGACTATCTCAAATCGAGTTAGAGCTTGCAACGCCATACAAACGAAGGTTCGCCACGGATATCGCAGGGGAACTGGCGGATCAGAGGCGGCGCAATAGGCTCGAGCAAGAGGCGCTCGGAATACGGCAAAGGCTTCTTGTGGTGGATGGAGAGCTTGCCGCCGCCGCTTACAAAAAGGCGAATGCCGACAAAGACAGCGAGAAGGCAACGAAAAGCTCAACCGCTGCGACCAAGGCAAAGACCATAGCGGTGAATGAGCAAGCCAAGGCGCTCGACAACCTTCTCGATCGTCTCTTGAAGCCGGAACGTGACCGGGCGCAACGCAATGGCGAGTTTGAAATGCTCGCCCGCGAGATCGCCAAGGCAGAGGCGGCAGGCGAAAAGGCACTCCCGACGCTACTCGAACTTGAGCGCGCGCTTGAAGCCTTGCGCGGCGAAGGCATCGACCAAAGCAAGAAGAAACTCGGTTTTGAAGATCCCGGCTCGCTTGTCGCAAAAGTGCTGCCGGAATCGAATGAATTAGTCGAGAACCGCGTGCGCGAAATGCGGGAGCTGGCCCGCGCGACAGAGGACGCGAACGGCCAACTCCAAGAGATGATCTACCTGCTAGGCAACATTGGTGGCGTCGGTAGTGCGATAGGCGGCGCGCTTGGCATATTCACCGGCAATACGCGCGCAATTCGAGGTCCGATTGGCGATATTCTCAATATCGGAACCGGCGTTTCGAAGATCACAGACAGCAAGGGTGATGTGCACTACATCGCTCGCACCATCGGCGATGAAATATCTGCCGTTTTCGACAAAGACAGCAACTTCTTCAAGAACATGTCGCTTCTGCTCAAGGGGGCAGGCACTGGACTGATTGCGGGGAATGCCTTCGGCTTCAATAGCACGGGAGGACAGATTGGCAGCGCAATAGGTGGCGCTCTCGGCCAGAAATTCGGAGAGAAACTCTTGTCTGCCGGGCTTAATAAAGTGTTCAGCGGTCTTGGTAGTGCAGCCGGGCCAATCGGAGCAATCGCGGGCAGTCTATTAGGCGGCGCGCTCGGTAGCATTTTCGGCAAGACGCCCAAGGCTTCTGTAACAATCGGCAATGCGGGCGGCTCGCTAGGCATCACTGGCACGCGCAGCAATAGCAGCTCGCGCCTTGCGGCGGCTCAAAAGAGCGCGGGCGCTATCATCGAAAGCCTAGACTCGCTTGCGGCTGAACTCGGCGGCACGGTTGATCCGTCGCGCGGCAGCGTTTCAATCGGCATTCGCAAGGGCAAATACCGTGTTGACCCCACCGGCGCAGGCCGCACGAAAGCAAAGAACGGTGTGGTTGATTTCGGCTCGGATGCCGAGGCTGCGGCACTGTTTGCCATGCAAAACCTCATCAAGGATGGGGTTCTCGTCGGATTGCGTAAAGGCACCGAACGGCTACTCAAGAATGCAGACGACCTTGAACGCGGCGTGCAGAAGGCGCTCGCATTTGAAGGCGTGTTCCGCGAACTCAAGGCATTTCAGGACCCGCTAGGCGCGGCGCTTGCCGATCTCGACAAGCAAATGACGCACCTGCGCGAGATATTCAAGGAAGCTGGCGCGACGACCGAGGAATACGCGCAGCTCGAAGAATTGTTTGCGATGAAGCGCAAGGACGCAATCGAGCAATCGACCGCCGAACTCAAAGACTTCCTCGACGCGCTCAATTTCGGGAGTGGTTCGCCGCTTGCCGCACGGCAGAAACTGGCCAATGCGGGCGCAGTCCTTAAGCCATTCGAGGACGCGATCAACGCAGGCAAGATTGTCGATCAATCGGCGTTCACCGACGCAGCGCAGACTTACCTTGACCTCTCGCGCCAGATCAACGCTTCGGATGGTTCGTTCTTTGCCGATTTCGACCGCATACGCGCTTTGACGCAACAGGCGATTGATAACGTCCAGGCGACCGCAGACCTCGACAAATACGCGCAACAGACCGCGCAAAACACCGCCGACATGGCAAACATTCTCTCCGATCAGACCGCACTATTGCAGGCGGTCAATGACAATCTCGCGTCGATCAGGCTCGGCTTCTCGTCGGGAACTCTTGGCTGGTTGTCGCAAAGTAGGGCATATATAGCATGAGCGCGACCGCAGCCGATATTGCCCGCGCGACAAGGGCCTCACGAATTGAAATCCGCGAAGATAGCGCAGTCCTGACGACGCACCCTAACGCGCGCGATCAGAAGGATGAGCCGACCGCAGGGTATTTTGAGGACATTGCGGACGCGACTTCGACACTAACCTCGATTGCTTCGCTGGTCGGTGCGTTCCGGCGTCGTTTCCAGGTCGCAACAGAAGGCGTCCTTTCGATCAATCCGTTGACTGAAGTGCCGACTTACAACCTGATCGACAGCGAGTTGAACGTGTCGGCTGACTGCCTCGTCACGCGCTTTGAGGTCGATCTCGAAACGCAGCGAACCAACGTCGAGGTGCTGGTATAATGGGCAATGCGCTGATTCTCGAACCCAAGGCAATAAGCTCCATCACGCCAAGCAACACGGCGTCGGGCTATTCGGGCAGCAACATGGCGCTCGACCTGATGGGCCTCGTCTGGAAAAGCGACACAGGTTCGGCAACGCGCAATGTGATCTTCGACCTTGGCGCGGATACTGCGGTCGATACAATCGTGCTGGTTGGCCTTAACGGCGCGCTGCAGGCATGGAATTGGTCGATTGACCTTGCAACGTCCGCGCAAGGCGCGTTCACGGGCTCATTCTTTGCGGGAAGCAGCCGGACGCTTTTGGCTGGCACTAATTCACCGACCAGCGGTTTAGGCAAGGCGCTCTGGCTGGCGTCAAGCGAAACCTCGCCGCCTGCAACCTCGCGCTATGTGCGGGTCAACTTCTCGAACCTCGGCACGGCTGCGGTTGAAGTTTCGCGTGCGATCATCGGTAGCGCAATCCAGCCTGGTATCAACTTCGCATACGGTGCTGGCTTCGGCGTGCGCTCAATGGGCAACGTCGATTTCTCGAATACCGGCGTTCCGCTTGTCCGCAACGGCGCAAGATTGCGTGGGCTGGCGATCAGTTTCGACGCAGCAACCGAGGCGGAAGTGCAGACATCAATCCAGCCCATGCTCGAGCGCCTGGGCAACGATAACACCATTTGCATCGTTACCGATCCCGACGCCAACGCCGACCGCCAAAACCGCATCTATTTCGGGTTTCTGACGGGCGACCTCGGCACAATTTGGGCAAGGTTGGGCGGCTTCCAGGCCAAGTTCAACCTCGTGGCGCTTGATTGATGAATTACTACCTCATCCAGCTTGACGCAAAGACGTTGGCCGGGGCGGCACAAACGATCAGGCTGGCAAGCCATGACAATTCGACGCTTTGCCATTTCGATGCGGTCGAATGGCGTCCTGCTATCCAACGCCTGCCGACGCTGCGCTATGACTTCTTCGGCGGCGAGTTCCGTAATTCGATCACGCGGCCCGTCGCAAATTTTTCGGCTAATATCTTCGGTGCGCCGCTGGTTGTGCAAAGCCGCTTTTCTGGCGCGCGGTTCCGCCTTTGGAGCGCCGATCTTGTCGGCCTGTCAAAGACACTGATCTTTGACGGGATTATCGACAGTGAACCGAACATCGCAGGGGGCGTTGCGACGTTCGACGCGGGGCCGGACGATAGCTGGCTCGATGAACCTTTGCTCGATACCTATACGGGCGCAAGCGGGCTTGAGGGGCCAACGGACCTTGAGGGCAACGTCAAGCCGCTCATTCTCGGCAACACGCGTTTTGCCCCCGGCGTGTTGATCGACGCGACCGATAATGTCTATCAGCTTTCGGGCTACGGCGACATTCAAGCGGTCAACAAGACCTATGACCGCGTTGCTTCATTGGGTTCGAGCGTCGGCAATTACACCACGCTTGCCAATCTGATCGCCGCGACAATCAACGAGGGGCAATGGGGGACTTGCCTTGCCGATGGATTGGTAAGGCTCGGCGCGCCTGCCGATGGTAAAGTCAGCTTCGACGTAAGCGGCGATAACAGCGGGACGGGCGGCTATGTCCGCAAGCCCGGTGCGATCATCGGGCGGATTGCCGAGATAAAGGGCGGGACGACCGATAGCGCCAATCTGGCTGCGCTCGATACAGCGCGCCCTTACAACCTTGCTGTTGTCGTGACGGCGCAAACAACCGCGCGGCAATTGATCCAGCAAATCGCGGATAGCGTCGGCGCAACGGTTGGAATGACATGGACCGGCACACTGTTCGTGCAGGCTTTGGCTTATGGCACTGCGAGCGGGAATCTTTGGTCGGACGGCACATCGCTTCCCGCCGTGCGCGAAGTCAATGAATTACCGATTGGCGCGCCGTTCTGGCGGCTTGCGACCGAGGCCGAGCCGACTTGGGTTGTCCATACCTTCGACGAGATTGCGACCGGCTATGCGATACGCGGGGCCTATTCCGCAACGCGGACATATCGCGAAGATGACCTTGTTTTCACCACGGACGGAGCTTCGTGGGTCTATATCAATGCAACGCCTAGCGCGGGCAATGCGGTTCCCGACTGGCCGACGACTTCGAACACATATTGGTCGAACCTAAGCCCACCGACAGCCTATCGAACGACAGTGGGCGGCAGCGTTCCGAACGCTGCCGATAGCAGTGTTGGCGACATTCACATTGCCGATGATGGCCGCGTTTACGAGCGGCTTGATACGAACGGCATTCTGCTCGACACCTTTGCAGTCACTCTTGGCGGCTTCCGACCTATTATGCCTTGGTCGCTCAAGGCCATGCAGCCAATTTCCGATCAAGGGCAAACGGCCAACTGGTCGCAAGTCACTAATGACAACGGCCTTTTGCCGGAGGATTCGGCTGATGTCACAAAGATGGTTACAGGCGCGCCGACCATTACCCTCGCTTACGACTCTAGCGGCGCGATCAAGGACGACGAAACCCCACGTAGCGAAACCTACACGCTCGAAACATCAAGCGGCACAGCGATTAGCAACGGCCTGGCGTGGAGCGTAGCGACGGCTTCCGGTTCATGGTCGGGCAGCGCGCCGACGATTTCAGGGACCGGCACCGGAGTTTTGACGATCAACTCGGGACCATCGGCTGAAAGCGCGACGGTCACGGTCACAGCGACCGCAAGCGACAGATCCTATACGTTTTCGGTCCTGATCGACAAGGCGCAGGACGCGCCAGCCAATTCGGGAGGAAGCAGTGGCGACGGCACATTGGCGACTGATACGGCGTTCGCCACATTCACCGGCACTTCGTTCACTGTAATCAGCGACGAATTGACAGTGACGACTGGCAGTAGCTCGACATCAGTCACGCTGACCGCTGCCAATCTTGTGCTCAAGAAGGGCGTTACCGGAGACGAGACGGCGACCAATTGCGAGTTCAAATGGCAATGGGACAGCACAGGTGGAGGTTCGTGGGCTGACGTTAGTAGCGCGGTCGCGTCCGATCCAGACCCTTGGAACACAGACGTTGAAGGGAAAATCGTTCGCTTTTCGGGCAATGTGACATGCAACGACACGAAATCGAGCTTGTCGTCGAGCACGTCATACAAGTTCCGTCTCGTCGCACGAATTGAATCTGGCGAGACGGGCATCCTCATTTACACCACTGGAACAGCGAGTGCGCAGGGATGACGGGCTTAATCATCCAACACCTGACAACGGGTGAGCGACAATTCGTATTCGATCTTGCGGGATACGACGAAGCCGAATGGGAAGTGCTCGGCATCGACCGCGAGCCGCTTGAAAACGAAGAATGGGACGGCGCGCAATGGGTTCTCAATGCAGCACTTGAAGCGGCGCGAGACGAACTGGCCGAGATCAAGAACGTCCAACTTTTGCGACAGGCTTTGAAAGCGGCGCGCAACCAAATCCAGGCGCTCCAATCACAGGGCGCAACCATGAAAAACAAGCAAGACCAACTCATCGCCGCAGTGCAGGACTTGCAGGCGCGCGTCACCGCACTTGAAGGAGTATAGGAATGGCAACCGAACAAGATTGGGCAACCTACGCCGATCAGACCTATCTGGCGACGACAGACACCTTGCTTGCGCGCACCAGCATCGGCGGCGGCGTCGAAATAGCTGGCTCGCATGTGGTCGCCAGGCGCGCGGCGTCGGGCAAGTTCTATGCAGAGGATGATTTGGTCCTCGCTTCTGTCGCGCCAGCACTCATCATCCATGAAACGGACGGCACGACTACGCACAACGCTTTTCAGATCACCAAAACGGGCGACAACGTATATTTTCAGACGCGAAGCAATGCCCTTGCCGCTGTATCCGATGATTATGTGATGACTGTGGGCGCGTCGGGTGTGACGCAGCACGCATGGAATATAACCGGCACGACCAAGGCTGTCGTCAACACGAACGGCATCTTGGTCGGAAAGACGACCGCGGGCAGCTACAACACGGTAGGCGTCGAAGTGAATACAGTCGGCCTCGTCGCCGCTACTCGCTCGGCCAATATCTGCGGGCTGTTCAACCGAACCGGCACCGATGGTAGCGTCGTTAGCATTCGCAACGATAACACCGAGGTCGGCACGATCTCTGTTTCCGGCACGACAACCGCTTACAACACGACTTCGGATTATCGCCTCAAGAATATCAGCGGCCCGCTAATTGACAGCGGCAAATTCATCGACGCGCTCAATCCCGTTCGCGGCACATGGAAAACCGACGGCAAGACCTTCATCGGCTTCATTGCTCACGAAATCCAGGAAGTCGCGGAAACCCCCATCGCGCACGGCGAGAAGGATGGCGAAGAAATGCAAGGCATGTCTTACGCCTCGCCGGAACTCATTGCCCACATGGTTGCCGAACTCAAATCACTTCGCTCCCGCGTTGCAGAACTGGAGGCAGCACAATGACCCTGCGAGACTTCGAACACAGCATCGCAACCGCGCTTGTAATCACAGCCTGCGGGCTTGCTTTTGGCCTTTGGCTCCATGCTGCCTTGGCAATGTGTGCGCTCTTTATCGGGCGTGAAATAGCACAAGCGGAATATCGCTGGATCGAGGATTACGGCGATGGACGACGCGCCAATATGCCGTGGTGGGGCGCGTTCGACCCGCGCGTTTGGGATTTGCATTCAATGCTTAACTGGATCGGGCCGGCAGTGATCGCGGTTGCGGTTATCGTTTGGGGTAGTCATCATGGATGAAGTTCTCTCCGGCCTTCGTATTGGCGGCGCAATTCTTTGGGCTTGGATGCTCTGGCGTGTCCTGTTCGAAAGCGCCGATATTCACAACCGGCCCGACAAGGTGCGGCGCGCGGGTTGGGTCTATTTCCGTAGTTTCGTCATTCTGCAGGGCAGCGCGATCGTGTTCTTTTTCTCGCCGGAGAACATCTTGCGGGCAAGCGGGCGGATCGAGCCTTTGACCAGCTACACGATGGGCGCAATCGGCTCGTTCCTCGTCCTGATCGGCGCGATCCTCATTCATCACGGCCTCGACATTGCGACCGAACGCAAGAGCAATGCGGTCGGCGTCTATATCGTGATCGCTGCAATTTCGGTTGTCTATTCACTGCTTGCGGGGTTGCTATGAAGGGTTTTCTGCACGACTTGAGCGAATACGGAGCAATCCTTTTCGGCCTGCTAATCGGCACGATCGCGCACTTCGGGCGGCAATTGACCGAAGGCAATTTGATAACCTTTCGGGCCGCGCTTGGCTTCGTCATGCAATTAGGCGTAATCGGTCTCGTCGCCGCGGTCGCAACGCGCGAACTTGGCATTGCCGACGACGACATGCGGGCGCTTGCAACCGCCGTCCTGGCAATCTCGACGCAAGAGGTTTTCCAATTCCTGAAACGCAATGGATGGGGCGCCGTGGTGAACGCTGCGACGCCTGGAAAGGGTAGCGATGGCAATTGACGCAAAGAAGCTGCAGCGCGCTCTAGGCGTTCCCGATGACGGCGAAATCGGCCGCGGAACGCTAACGGCGCTTTTCCAGAAGCTAGGCGCGACGATCGACCGCGCGCAGGAATTGGCGCTTTCGGCATACGTCAATTTCCCCGCTTACGGCATCATGGACAACGAGAAGCGGCTTGCGCATTTCATGGCGCAGCTTTGCCATGAAAGCGGCGGTTTCCGCTATATGGAAGAACTCGCCAGCGGCGCGGCTTACGAGGGCCGCGCGGATCTCGGCAACACGCAACCAGGCGACGGCAAGCGATTTAAGGGCAGAGGTCCCCTGCAAATTACGGGCAGATTAAATTATAGGAATTACGGGCGGATCATCGGTATAGACTTGGAGCGTCACCCGGAAGTGGCAGCGTTGCCGTCCATCGGACTCCATGTAGCCCTCGAATACTGGCAGAAGAATAATCTCAATGCCCTCGCTGACACAGATGACGTGCTGCGGATCACCAAGCGTATAAATGGCGGCACAAATGGATTGGCCGACCGCAAAAAACATCTGGCTAAAATCAGGGGATGGCTTGTATGAAACATGCCATCCAACTACCATCGGACGATGGAACTACAGGAAACAAAGAACCGCTCTACGATGCGGTTTCGCGGCGGCGAAATAGTCGGCGATCTCACCTTGATAGAGGTTGCGGGGACCAAGCATTTCAGGCGTGGTGTGGCAGTCGTTTGGCGCTGCCGATGCGTCTGCGGGCGGGTGGTCGAGCGCGACCGACAAACGCTGATTCGCTCCAAACACCCAAGCTGCGGGGAATGTCGAACGATTGGCACCGCCCCGCCCGGCAAGTGGCGCCATCCCCTATACAAAAGCTGGCGGCACATGATCGCCCGTTGCACCGAACCGAAAAACAAGTCCTTTCCCGACTACGGCGGGCGCGGCATCTCGGTTTGTTCGCGCTGGATAGACGGCGAGGATGGGCTGACTGGCTTGGAGTGTTTCGCGCTGGATATGGGCGAGCGGCCTACGGGGCTAACTTTAGAGCGGCAGGATGTGAATTGCGGCTACGAGCCAAGCAATTGCGTCTGGGCCTCTCGCACAGTCCAAGGGCGGAACAAGCGCAGCGTGCGGTTGATCGAGTTCCGCGGCGAAAGTCTGCCCATAACGGTTTGGGCCGAGCGGACTGGCATCCCTTATTTCACGTTGTATGCTCGCCTCAAAAAGTGGCCGGTCGAGCGAGCTTTGACGGAACCTGTCGCCAAATAGCCGATCGGCAGGCTTACCTCAACAAAATCAACGGGTGGCTACGATGAGACTTCCTTACCTTTCGACTAATGCTGCGCGCAATCTTGTCGGCATGGCGGTCATGGCATTGTCATTCGGGATCGTCGCGGCGTTGTTCATGGTCGAGATCCCCGCAGGCAACCGCGAAGTGGCGCTTGTCATTCTCGGCGTGGCGATTGGCTGGTGTTCAAGCGTCGTGATGTTCCACTACGGAACGAGCGAAGGCAGCAAGACGAAAACAGGCATGATCAGCAAGCAAGGGGACGCGCCATGATCTTACCTCCCAGAATAGCCGCATTCTTCGCCACGTTGGCCGGCAGGCTCGTTCTCGTCGTTCTGGCAATACTTGCGGCGTGGTGGCTCGTGTCGGCGCTCACAGGCGGTTCTAGGGCAAAAATCGAGGCCAAGCTTGGCAAGAACCAAGTCGAGGCGGCGACGCAATCCGGCAGCGACGCGGTGAATACAGTCGGCGCGCAGGGTGCCAACGAGGACGCGATCGACGCGCTAACCAGGAGAAATGACGATGCGATACGAAACGCCGAAGGGGCTGGCGCTCCTGTTGCCGGTGGCGTTAATGACGCAGGGCTGCGCGCTCTTTGCCAGCGCGCAGCCTATCGCGAGCGCCCGCAGTGCTTGCAGTTCACTCCTGCCCGATGAATGGCGCGAGGGCGTTCCTGGCGCGGATCTCCCGCAAGGCAACACGGTCGGCGACTGGATAGCTTTCGGCGATGCGCAGACCGGCCAGCTCGACAAGTCTAATGATCGTTATCGTGCGGCGGTCGGGATAGTCGAGCGATGCGAAGTCCGCGATCGAGAGGCGATTGCCAAGTCGCGCAAGAAGTTTCTCGGCATCTTCTGACGGCCCTGCCAAGTGGGTTAGACAGCAGGTGGATTGGGCAGCGGCATCCAGTGGGTTGGCTGAACGGCGCGAAAACCCAATGAATGGCTGCAAGAGTCCAGCATAAACCATCGTTCGTCTTGCCAGAAGGCAACCGTGATGAAATTGCAGTTATCCACCTTGGCGAAGGCCAGAATTGTTTGCCCCTTCGGCGCGCTCTTTATCGGTTGCCACTCCATCACTCCCCTCCTATCTGACCAGCTTGGATCATGGCGCGGTAGCACTCATATGCGTCATCAGTTGACATATTGCAGCATCCAATAGGCCCAATATCGCAACCCGCCTCCAACATCGCCTCAGTAGGTTCACGCGGAACGATTACGTGGTCTTTGAGTATCGCAGAGAGGGCGGCTTTGGCTGCGTCATAATCCAGATTACAAAGGTCCACATCGCTCTTGGGATCGCCACGCTCGTATGCCGCCCCAATCGCCCGCGCCATCGCTTCGATCAGTTCTGTCTCATTCATTTGCGTTGTCCTCGTAGGCGCGTCTGCCGCTTCGATACGGCTAGAGAGGGTCATGAAACACAGTTTGCGAAGTCAATCGCCATCTGCTTTGCATCATCGAGTATTTCAGCCACCCATTCGCCTCGCCCCCAAGAGTCAGGCGGATACATCGTTGTCCCGCTGATCTTGGAGCGAAGTTTTTTGTTCGGAATATTGCTGGAGTATTCCCACGCTACGTTCGCGCACTCTCGGCCTTCGCTATCCACGCCGCGTGTTGCCGTCACATGCAAGCGAGTTTCATCGCGCCAGAAATCTTCGGATGCGCGCAGGAAATCATCCCATCCTACCGGGACATAGCCGCAGTCTCCGCGCTTGACCTCTGAACCAACTCCGAAGCCGCAGATCGCGCGATGTGACCATCCATACCATTTCTGTTCTGCTTTACAGAAACCGATCGAACACACACTATTTGATGGTGAGGCTAGTTCGGGGTTGATGCCCCTCTCACTGCACAAAAACTTCGCGGTTTCCTCGTCGCCAATATAGTCACCAGCAGCGTTGACCGCTGCTCGCATAGTTTCACCCTCAAGGCCGGGTATGGTCCAATCTGTCATCGTGTAATTCATCATCACTTCCCCTTCTATGCGCGTATTGCTGCGGCGATTGTCTGTCATGGCTGTTGCTCCCGTTGTGCGAGCATGGCTTCAAGATCATCCTGAAAGTTCAGAAGTGCGTCTCTTGCGCGCGACCATTCAGCTTGCGCGGGCGACCATGCACTGCATTTTGAAACGGCATCACGGCAGCGCTGAATGTGCTTTTCTAGCAGTTCTCTGATTTCAGACGCAGGCGGGTTATCTGTCATGGCTGCTCTCCTGCTAGGTCGGGGCGGTTGAAGCGCTTTGGCTCTGCATCATTAATAATACTGGCCAGCAATCGGGCGCGGGCCTCAGATACGCGGTCAGTGCCGCAGTCGATCAGGTATCCATCCGCGAGGCAGACAAACCAAACGGTGCCTCTGCCCTGTTCGCAGCGGTGTTCCCGATGTAGGACAAGCGCTCTGTCGCTTTGTAAATCAGCCATTGGTGTCATGGCTCTCTCCTAGTGCTGCGTCGATGCGACCAATTAGATTAGCCGCTTGTGCGAGGTTCATATGACCTGTCTCCGTGAAGTCGTCAGAGGTATCCATGAGGACAGACAATCCGGTGCGTGCTTCTTTCAGCAACTCTCGCAGATCGGGTTGGGATGCGAGAGCTTCTGTCAGTAAATCATCGCAGAATGTGCCAAAACGATCTGTCACTTTGACCATGCTCCCGTCCTCCGGCAGTGTATCGTTCATAATTAGCCATTTGGTTAGCTTAACCGTAAGGTTGTTGGCAGCCTCAACCACATCAGCGGGTGCATTGCGGGGCAGTCGGTTCCATTGATCGGCGGCGCGTTCCTTCGATTTGTCGCCAGTCTGCAAGCCACACGCACGGCAGGCTACCCAGTGACAGCCCGGTGCGCCACTGAGCATCTGAACGTCTGCACAAGCGCAATCAGGATCAGGGCAAGGCTTTAGGCTAGTCTCAGTCATTGTGTTGTCCTTCTAGTGCTGCGTCGATTTGGGCGATTGCGTGGCGAGCGGTATCCAAGTCGGATCGGCGGACACTATGTCGCTTGAGCGGCTCGCTCTGCGCCTTGTCATACCAGTCGAAGGACGCGCGTAACGCTGCGCCATCGGACGGAAAATCAGGATCAAACGCATCGACTCCCATGGCGGCTTTCGCAAACGGTTCTAGTGCATCCCGCGCCTCCCGCAGCAACTCTCGCATCCCAACCCGATCTGCGAGAGCTTCTGTCAGTAAATCATCGCAGAATGTGCCAAAACGATCGGTCACTTTGACCATACTCCCGTCCTCAGGCAGTGCATCGTTCTTAATTAGCCATTCGGTTAGCTTAACCGTAAGGTTGTTGGCAGCCTCAACCACATCAGCGGGTGCATTGCGGGTGTTCCGGGCTTCCTCGCGGTGACGGGCGAAGGCTTGCTCAACCCATTCGGTAGTAAAACCTCGCTGCGCCAACAGCTCAGCCGCAGCATCACGATCCGCTTGTGTAATCTCGGTCACATCAATCCTCCAAATCCAGTGTGATTAATCCACCACAAGAACGCTATTGCAACGCAGATAAGGTTGGGTCCGTCAGCGTTCACGCTTCACCTGCCTTTCGTGTGTTGAGGTTGGACAAGTGACACGCGGGACGCCGCAGGAATGCGTGGGCCAAAACGCATGGTTGGACAACGCCAAGCCCTTGCGTCAATTGAGTTGATTCACTCCGCCCCTGGGCACCACCCTCTATAAAAAACTCCATTTAATCAGTCTCTTGTGAAGGTTGGACATTTTTCGGGAACTCAAGGTTGGACAACGCGCGCTCCGCGAGAGCTGTCCGGTTGGCCTTTGAGCGGTAGTAAGCGAAGGTTTCTGCCTTCTTGTGGCCTGTCACAGCCTGGCCCTCGGCGTCGGTCGCTCCACGTTCCGCCAAGAGACGGGACATTGCCTTCCGCAGTCCGTGAATTGAACATTGCGGAAGCCCGGCTTCGTCGCACCATTTGCGCATTCGATTGCCCAACCCCGCGTCTGAAAACGGCTTCCCGAATTGCGTGGTGATTATGAAACGAATAGGCGTCGCCGGTAGGGCTTCAAGTGCAGCCCTTGTCGTCGAGAGCATCGGAACCGCAGTTTCATTGTTACCTTTGGCGTGTGCGACGTGGATCTTCCCGTCTTGGATATGGTCGCGCTCAATCTTGTTCACGTTGCATCGGCGAGCGGCGGTGTTCAACGCTAATTCCATCGTTAGCCGCGCCATTGAGCCGAGTGGGTGCGTCGACCTGTATTGCTCGATTTCGGCATCTGTCCAATCATGGATACCATCGCCTTCTTCGTATTTCTCGGTCAGCCGCACCGGATTGTCCGGTCGCCACCCCAAGCGGCAAGCATGATCCATCATGCCGGATAGGTTCTTTCGCAGCACATTCGCTGCGGCAGGCGTCTCCCACATTTGACCGAAGATATTGTCGAGCCATCCGACAGTGACTTGGACAACTGGACGCTCCCCGTAACGCCGCCCCTTCGGGTCAACACGATCAAGGAAGCGCTCCATTGTCCGCGCCTGGACATGCTGCGTCCGAGCCGCCTTCCTGCGCCATCGGGGTGTTTTCTTAAGCCTATTGAGAAGGTCGTCGAGAGTGCGGGGATTGACCTTGCGCGGCGAGGTGGCCGGTTGGATATCTGCCGGGCCTTGCTCGATTATTTCAGCATATGCCCGATGAAATTCCGCGTCGCTTGGTTCGCCCGGCAAACATTTGCTTGGGAAGCCCTTGCGACGGAACCTATAGCGGATTTTACCGTGCCGGTCCTTAACGGGCCGCACGTTGCGCGGAAGTTCAGACATCATCATCGCTCCAATCGTCGCCCCCGCCGATCATGCGAGGCGATTCGCCGATAATGATCTCGATCCTGCTATTCTCCAAGTCCATGACGATGCGTGCGCGCTCAAGCTTGGCCGTGGCGACAGCTTTCGCAGCCCGATCCATATCGGCTTGCGTGATGCGCGCTGGCTTAGTCATAGGCTTTTCTCACCTTCTTCCCTCATACAATTCCGGCCTGCGCTGGCGAAGCAACTGCCAGAAGCGGCGGTCCTCGTCGTCCATTGGCAGGATCGGGCCGGAAACCGTCGCGGGCTTCCGGCTCTCGGTAAATCGAAGCGCGGTCATCACTCGCCCTTTCGCTTGAGCGCCTTGCGCATGGTTTCGAATTGCTGGCGGACGGTCTGCTCGACATCATCCGGCAGGGCTGCGCTGTGGCGGTCGAAATCGCCCTCAAGCGCATCGAGCTGCTTGAGCGTCGTGCATTCGTCGATGTCGGCCTTGATCGCGTCGATCTTGTCCGCCCATGCCTCACGGTCGGAAGGCGGCGCTTCATCTTCGCTCTCCGTCATTGCGCCGCCTTCCTGTTCGTCGTTTTCTTCGGGTTCGGCACCTTCCTCGATATGGTGTTCGAGAGCGTCGAGCCGCGAAACCTTGGCCTCCGGCTCATTGGGGACCGCCGCCAAAATCGGACGGTGCTCGATCGTCGTCGTCATGGTATCGTCGCGGCCGAAAACCCGGTCCTCGATATCGGTTGACATTGGCAGGCGCTTCGAGAGGCGGCGCATCACGGTCTTGCGCGCCATTTCGCCCCACCATTGCACCCAAGGACCATTCTTGCCTGCACGGCTTACGTCGCGGACTTGCTCGATTTCCTCGTAACTCATCACTTCGAGCAGCTTCGAGCCGTCCTTCAAGATGGCGGTTGCATAAGCGCCGATCGCCTTGCCGCGCGGTTTATCAAGCGGCGGCGGGTTGTGGCGAACGTCCTCGTCGAAGCCGTAGCTGACCTCAAAGAAGTCGTTTTCGTGGACAACCTGCGCGCTGATCTTCGAAACCTCGCCCGACTGCCGGATCTTTTTCAAGACGCCGGAAATCATCGGCATGGCCTGCGCCTTGTTGCCGAACATGACGAGCGCGGCTTCGCGCCCATCGGGCAGCAAGCCGTCCTGCGCCAGTTTCGTGATGGCGCCGAACAGACTGGCGCGATCCGCATTTTGCAATTGCGGGTTTTGCTGGATCGCAGTCATCGCCACTCGGGCGAACTTCTCGACGGTAACGTGCTCGGGCAGCGCAGCCTTCAATTGCGGCGCCATAACGTCCAAGTTTTGCCGGATTACGGCGATAGGGTTGGCGTTGCTTGCCATTATGCTTGCTCCTCTTTGATCGTTAGTCGGCGGTATGCTTTCCGCCCCTTGATAATCTCGCCCGGCTCGGCATTTCGGTCGGGTATTTCGTCGATCAGCGTCGCGGTGGCCTTGAAACCCGCCATCTTGGCAATGCAGCGCTTGACGGGCGGCAATTCGCCGTTCGCAGCGGCTTCGGCCATCTTGAACATGATTTCGGCTCCCGCCGCCTTCTTGCGCTCGTCCGCAGCCTTCGCTTCGGCGGCGGCTTTGAGGTATGCGGCGCAGGCTTCCGGCGCGAGGTTGTCGGCGGTCAAGTCGATTTCCTCGATCGACAAGTCGCGGTAAAGCGCGCCGATCGCCTCGCCATCGCGCTCGAAGTTCGGCAGCGGTGCGTTGCCTTCGGCGATACGCTGCCAAAAGGCCGCAACGCGCCTGCAAATCTCGGCATAGACCTTTGGCCGTGCTTCGATCTGGAAACGCTCGAGCTGGTTGCCGCCGACCAAGATGATAAGGTCGGCCCACGGTAAGCCGGCGAGCCCCGCATAAGTGATCGCCTGCAACTGATATTGCAGCGGCGGCTCATCGCCCCAATCGCGGAAACGCAAGTAGTCGACCGTCTTGATTTCGAGGACGCCTTTGCCGCGTGCGGGGCATGTGGCGAATTGGTCGGGATGCCCGCCGATGCGCACAGTCTCATCGTGCAGGCGCTTCGGCGTCTTGGCGCGCTCATAACCCCATTTGTCGCAAGCCCATTCGATGATTGCCCGCTCCATGCGGACGCCTGCCTCCTGGCGCTCGTCTGTGACAAATTCCGGCGTGTCGATCGTGCCTGAGCGCCTATGGAATAGTTCAAATTCCGTCAGCCAGGGCGAGGCGTCAAAGAGCGCTGCCACTTCGCCAGCGCCGATCACGCTCGCGCGGAAAATGTCATCGTCGTCAGATAGCGCGTTCATAAAAACCTCTCCCAAACGGCCGGCAGGCTAACGCCGACGAAAATCAGCAACGCGGCCAGGCCGACATAAAAACAGAAGCGTTCGACGAGCGCGGTCATTTGCAGTCTCCGCAGAAGTGGAGCCAATCGTCGCCATCCTTGCGGGCAACCCATCCGTGCGATTTCACCTTCGCCATCGCGCCGGAAAAATTCGAGCAACGGGTTTCGTCGATCTCGCCGCAGCCATCGCAGCAAAAGGCGATCGGCCCTTCGTATCGTTCGCGCTCGATCGTCACTGCTCCCACTCCTTATTGAGTTCGCGCCAGCGTTCCTCGCCCATGCTTTCGCGGGCGTCGGCTATCTTGCGGTCGAGCGAGTAGTCGGGCGCCCAATTCGGCATGTCGTCGAGGACGCTCCGCATAACCGCGTTGCGCGTCAGAAGGCGGAAGCGGCTCATAGTTGCACCATCGGGACATATGACATTGCGGCGCGCGCTTCGGGTTCGTCGCAGATCACATAGCAGCGCGAATGGGCGCCGTGGCGAAGCGTGACGCTGGTTACTTCATCCCAAGCCATCACTTCGCGTTCGCCGCGAGAGTGGCCAGCAATCTCGATCCCTTCGTCTGTGAGCGCCTGAATGCGCGCATCGACCAGGCAATAGCCGAGCTGGCGAATGTCAGCGGCGGGGTATTCCCTGCCCCATTCGCGCGGCAATTCACGGGCACCGACAAACGGCTTGAGAAGCGTCGCCATCTCGTTGCGGCTCACTTCGTGAATGTTGGCAGGGGCGCTCATGCGAGCACCACCCACGCACCAAGCGCGATAAAGGCGATCACCAGCGCGTCAGGCAACCAGTGCGGGATATTGGGAAAGGACATAACCACCTCCGTTGTTGGAGGTGGTTTAGACTCGCTAAACGCGCATTGCAAGGGAAAAGTTTAGTTCGTCGAAACTTTCTTGGCAGAGGATCCGTTGTCGGGCGATTTGTCTATCGCATCTGAATCGTGGGCCAGGCGCACAATATCGCGCTGCAACCGGCGCAATCTCATCGCGTCTTGGGGATGCATTAGCAGCTCATATGGCTTGAGATTGAGATATGCGGAAATTTCGTTTCGATAACCTAAACTTTTATGCTTGCCATAATCGTTTAGCCAGTCTAAACGCTTTTGCATGTCACTCGAAGCCTATTTCGCCCGACCTGATGCCATGAACGCGACGCAGCTAGCGGAACGTCTTGGTATTTCCAAAGGTCGCATGTCGCAAATTCGAGCCGATGGGAAATGGCCCGTCGAATTAGCACTTGCCGCAGAAAGGGTAACTGGCGGCGCCATCAACGCTTCGATGCTCAATCCTTTGATCGCGGAGGCCCGGCGAACGGGAGCCGCAGCATGAGCCGCCTGCCCGCCTCTGACGAATATCGCGCGATTTACCTGACGCTCTGGCGTTGGTGCGAACGTCACGAACTGCGCCCGCATTTGACGGTTTGGCGCGGGGGCAATGACAATTCCTGGCGACCGGAGGCAGCATAGTGCGCGGGCGGGTCGGGACATCGCAACACAATAAGCCGGAGCCCTCCGGTCGCGCGGGGATGACCGTCAAAGGCGGCGCCCCGCTTTTTGCTGAAATCAATCAACATGGGATCGCATTACATGAGGTCGGAGAACGAAATCTTGGCGCTTGAGGTTCTCCGCAACGAGCAAGCCCGCAACCGACAGGAACGCTTCTTTCGCGTCCTATGCGACCAGCGGCGCGGTGGTGAAACCCTGCGCTCGATCAGCGAGGCGGCGGCGATCCCCTACAACACGGTGCGCTCATATGCCGGCCATAACGGCGAGCCCTGCGTCATGTCCTACGGCAACTTCCTCGCGCTGGTCGAAGCGTTCCCCGAATATGCGGGCATCTTGCACCCGCAGGACGGTGAAGCATGAACGACCTTCGCCGCGAGTGTTTTGAAGAAGCGAAGATCCGCGAGGCGAATTTCGCCGATGCATTAAGCATGTCGCGCACCCGCGCGGTTGGCGACACGCTCGCGAACGTCCTTAAAGCGCCCGACGATGTGATCGACGCTCGGCGCATCGACAGTCGCCAATGCTTTTGCTGCGGCGCTCGTTGGGGACGGTGCGAACACACATCGGAGGAGGCGGAATAATGGGCAAGCGCCTCAAACTCGCATCCCAACGCAAGCGCGACCGCAAGATCGCGGCAATGTGGATCGAGGGCAACCATACCCAGGCAGAAATCGGCGCGCGGTTCAAAATCAGCGCTTCGGCCGTTTCAATGGCGCTCAAGCGCCGCGGCGTGCGCAATCATCCGCAAGCAGTCAAAGCCATGCGTGCGCGGTTGAGCAAGCGCAGACAGAATGAAATCGCGCTCGGGAAGCGTCCAGGTCGCCCGCCGATCTGGCCTGACTGCCCTGCGCACCTGAAAAGCGATTATTGCCGCTTTCGCAAAGCCTACGGAATACCCGCCGCCGAGGCGCGGGCGATGCTGGAGGCGGTGGCATGAGCCGCTACGGACGCCAGCAACGCACCAAGGCCGAAAAGCGCGCAGCCGCGATCACATACCTCACCTACAAGCGCGAGCTGACCGGCGACGAGATCGAAACGCTCGAGCGATCTTATGGGATTCCGAGGCCCGAGGGCGCGAAGATGGTCGAGGCTGAAAAGCGCGGGAGGGTGGGGTAATGTCTAGATATCCGACGCCAGAGAAGTTGCGCGATATCCTGAGATACGATCCCACCACGGGGATGCTGACCTGGCGAAAGAGATCGCCTGCGCTTTTCAAAAAGACTAAGCATAAAACTGCGGATCACTTAGCGGCGGCTTGGAACGCGCGCTTCGCCAATCGTCCAGCACTCCGGTCGATCTGCGGGAGCGGGTATCTGACGGGCGGAGTATTCGGCCAGATACTTCCCGCGCATAGGGTTTGCTGGGCTATCTACCACGGGCGGCATCCGGTCGGCCAAATCGACCATATAAACCACAATAGAACTGACAACCGGATTGAGAACCTGCGCGATGTGTCACACGCAGAAAATGCGCGCAATCAAGTTCTGTCCAGCAACAACAAAAGCGGTATCACCGGCGTGTATGCCGATCGCCGCACGGGCATGTGGAACGTCCAAATCCGCCACGAAGGAAAAGTTTATCGCTTAGGCGTGTTCCCCACAGTGCAGGAAGCGGCTGACGCGCGCCAAGAGGCAAATCGTCGCTTTGGCTACCACGAAAATCACGGAAAATCCCCCGAAGCGCTCAAGCTGATCGCGGAAGTGAAAGCGAGGGTGGCATGAACGCGCTGCTTTCCATCCCCGAGGCGGACCTCGAGCCGACACCCGATTTCTACGTCGAGGCGCCGGACGGCCGCAAGGACTGGACCGAATTGCAGCGCCAAACGGCGTTTCTCAAACTCATGCGCTACGGCGCGCCCCGCGTTGCGATCTATGCCAATGCGAACGCTGGCAAGCGCAACCCGCAACAGGCAATCCGCGAAGGCATCAAATCCGGCGTTTTCGACCTGATAGCGATCTGGCGCGGGCCGCTCGTTGCCTACCTTGAGTTCAAAGGCTTCGACAAGAACGGGCGCCCCGGTCGGCTTTCGCGCAATCAAATCGAGTTCGGCAATCGCATGGTTGAACTCGGCGTCCCCGCGGCATGTTTCTTCTCGCCCTACGCTGCCGCCGCATGGCTGCGTGAGCAAGGCTTCCCGGTCAGCAAGGGGATTGGGTGATGCGGCATGATCCTATCCCTTCGCAGCGGGAAAGCGGCGCGCAAGAACTCGCAGTGCAAGCCTTCGAAGCGCACGCGGCATTGATGAAACAGCAAGCGGCTAACCCGCGCTTGCGCGCGAATGAGCACTGGCGGGCTTTGTGCGATACGGCGCTCGCTCGCGCCAAAGCGGCCCTGGAGAAGGCGTAGATGGCAACCGTGGCAAAACTATATCCCGACAACGATACGACCGAGGCCCTTGCCACCATCGAGGGCGAGGCCGAACTGCTTGGCGCGCTGCTATTCGACAACGAACTCTATTCGCACGCCTCGCGCCTGGTTGGCGCCGATGATTTCCACGAGCCGCTGCATGGCCGTATATTCGAAGCGATCGGCGCAAAGATCAGCGACGGTCAAGTCGCAAGTCCGGTCACGTTGCTGGCACAATTCAAGGCCGATCCCGATATCGCCAGGCTCGGCGGCACGAAATACCTCGCCGAACTCTACGCGCTCGAAAACGGCGTCCTGATCTCGACCGATCTGGCACGCGAGATCCGCGAAATGGCAATCCGGCGCACGCTGCGCGATGCAATGCGCAAGGCCGCGGACGGTTGTGGCGACACGGCACAAAACCTTGCCGAGATCGTCAGTTTTGCGAGCGAAGTCATTGCTGAAACACCGCTAAGCAAAAGTCGGCGCGACTCCCTTGGGTTTTCGATTGTGGACTGGTCGGCAAACCGCTTCTATGGCGACGCCCCCAAAATAAAATGGCTTTGCGAAAACACTATCCCTCAGGGGGTGCCGGCACTATTTGCTGCTCTGGGTGGGATCGGTAAAAGCTTCATTGCGCTGGACCTAGCGTTTGAAATAGCCGCCACCATAGCAAGCGGAAAACCTCGCCGTATTCTCGGCGGTGAAGTCAGCGCAAGGGGGCGCGTGGTCGTCCTGAGCGCGGAAGATAATCGCGATAGCATCCATAGGCGGATCGAACGGATAGACACAGGCACCAGGCGCGAAGCCGCCAACGGAAACGTATTTGTGGTCCCGCTGCCGGAAGTCGGAGGGCCGATGCCCCTTATTTCTGGCGATCGTGGTGAGTTCCGCCGAACAGAGAAGTTTCAGGCGCTGCTCGAACAACTCCGCGCGATCGAGGATCTCAAACTCATCATCATCGACCCGCTCCAGGCTTTCGTCACCGCAGATATCACGAAAGACCCGGCGGCGGGGCAATTCATGTGGTCAAGCTTTGCACAAATCTGCGCGGAAACCGGGGCGACGGTTATTGCTTGCCATCATATGCGCAAGGAAGGAATGTCGCGCATCGACAGCGCGGACAGCGCCAGAGAGGCTATTCGCGGCTCTACAGCGTTGATTGACGGTGCGCGCGCTACATACGCACTATGGAGCGCAGGAGACGACCAGGCGCGCCGGGTATGCAGCGAACTGAATATCGATTTTCAACCCAAGCGGGTGATAAATGGCGCGGTCGTAAAATCGAACGATGAGCATGATTGGGATGTTCATACCTACGTTCGGGCCAATACCGGTCTACTTGAGGATCGGACCGAAGAGACGCGCGATTTAAAGCAGAATTTTGACCGGCTGACGCCATCACAACAAGAAGAAGTTTTGGCCGAAATCGACGAGCGCTGGCGTCAGGAGAACCCGTTTTCGGAAGCCTATAACAGCCCTGGGAGATACCTTCCAAACTGGATTGCCATGCAATTTGAGGTGTCGAAAAAGGTCGCGAAAGACCACCTGCAGGAGTGGCTGATCGGCGGTGTAATCGCGTCGGAAATATATGACAGCAAGTCAAAAAAGGTCGGGCTGAGGGTGAAGAAATGGCAATAGATTTATCGATAAACGATGCCCGGAAGTGCGGAAGTGGGTCCAACAAGTTATTGAAATCATTGACTTCATGTGTTGCGGAAGTGTGCGGAAGTGTGCGGAAGTGGTTTGCTAAGTTATTGTTTTCTCACACCGGAAGTGTGCGGAAGTGTGGCGGGAGTGTGTCCCCCCATACCCCCCTGCGCACATACGCGCGCGCGAGGGTCGCTGGCTGCTACCTCGCTTGCGCTGTGCGGAAGGCGGAAAGTGTCTGGAATGACATTTTTGAACAGGCCGGACTTTTCGACTGTTCGCATTTGTGTCAAATGGATTTGAGGAGTGACCTGAATGCCAGAAACAGAGAAACCAGCCTTTCGGGTAATGTCGATCGAGGAACTCTATGCGGAAGTGGACCGCAAAGAGGCGCTGCCTATTACCGATCCCGAAAATCCAAACGGCTTCGAATGGGACGAAGAGCATCAGGGCTGGTGCAT
>Ga0208644_1000219_pt1 | contig 41815 bp, 68 predicted proteins | sample VirMetDEL_Nov_18_FD_184517 | JGI IMG/M metagenome (GOLD analysis project Ga0208644, IMG submission 184517) | Aqueous microbial communities from the Delaware River and Bay under freshwater to marine salinity gradient to study organic matter... | ecosystem: Environmental > Aquatic > Marine >...
CAGCAGTAGTGGCATCGTCTTGTGGGTGGGTCATGGTTAGAAGTCCGGGAAAGGTGCGGTGGGTGGGGTGAAGTTACTGGTGTAGCGGGCTACGCCTTTGGTAATGCGAAGTTCGTCGATGTAGCCGGTTAATGCATTAGTATTATTACCAAAAGATCCAATCGTATTTGGATATGTTGTTGCGCCAATATTTACTGTGCTTGCACCAAGATTTGTGTTGGTGCCGACTACTGTTCCATTCAAAAAACTACGAAGTGTCCCGCCGCTCCTAGACAGCGCTATGTGCGCCCATGTATTGATGGACGGGTTTGGGGAGGCGACTGAGTAACGCGCACTGCCCGCGTAAATTTCAGAAGTTGCACTAGAGCTTACGTAAAAAACCCAGGCACTTCCGGCGATGGTTAATAAATCTGATTGGCCTACGATGATAGCTGCCGTATCTGTATTAAGCCTATAAATCCAGCACTCTATAGTAAAATCGCCAGCGCCAAATTGAAGACTAGCAGTGTCAGTTGGAATAGTTAGCCTATCTCTTGGGGTTCCAAGTCCATCAAACGCCAGCACGCCCCTGGTGCTATTGCCAAACGGATCTGCAACTGCTGTGCTGATCTGCGCGTCACCTACGGGGGTGACAATCGTCGGGCTGCCAGCAACACGACTGCTGTCCACAATGTTGGTGCTGCCGTTCGCACCATCACCATGCAGCAGCAATACCGTATTGGTGTAGAGATACGGATCATTTGGCACCGGCTGACCCTTCGCCAGCGTCAGCTTCGTCGGCTCAGTCAGCGGGCTCATGATGTCACCTCCTCAGGCACAGAAACGCTGGAGACTTGTGTGGTTAGGTTCATGGTATGGCTGCTCCAAATGCGTTGATGAGGGCGGTGACGCGAGCGTCGAGTTTGGCAAGGTCTAGGGATTCACCGATGGAGTAGAAGGCGATGCGACCATTGTTAAAGCCCACAGTACCGCTACCTGTGTTTTGCGCAAAGACAAAGTAAGTAGTTGCGTTTGTAGCCGTAGACGACAATGAAGCAGTCGTTGTGGAACCGTCAAAACGCCTAATAATCGTGCTTGCACCACTGCGTGAAGCCCCCTTAAAGCCTGTCGTCAAATGACTATTGACCGTTGGAATGGCGTTGTCTGGACCTCTTGTTTGTAAAATCAGACCAGCATTTAGGTTTCTGCTAATTGCTGAAAATCCACCAGCCGATTGATTACATCCAATGTAAACATTGTTTGTTGTAATACTAGAAATGTAGCAAGATATATGAGCGTTGTCCTGCGGATCAGCGTTATTTGCCCTGTTGCTATTCAGATATTTCGTGCTCCCATTTCCCACTAACCCCGTCTTCCGGTCGTAGTCAGTGCCGATGCCAATAAAGCCATTGTTAGTTGGCGCCGTCCCGGCCAGCGGAGTCAGCGCTCCGCTCAGTGTTCTAGCCCCAGCAAGGATGCAACTGGCCTTGATGGCATTCCAGATGCCGTCAGCTTTGCAACCAACCACAAAGTCGTTGATGGCTTTGCCAACGGCGAACTCTAGAAGCTGACCATCAGCGGCTTCAACAGCGGCGATGTACGCACCAGCGTCAGGATCGGTGACGCCATTGAAGTCGCTGTTGATGCGAAGGCTCATACACCCTCCTCAGGCACAGAAGTGTCGTTGACTACGACTGCGGGCTCAGTGACAACTTCCTCCACGGGTGCAGTTTCATCTGCCTGAACCGGTGCGGTGTAGGGAGTGCCGTCCTGGTTGAACTGGGGCGGGGTGGGACCGGTGTAGTACGGACCAACCTTCAGGTCTTGGCAGGCTTTACGGGAGACAGCCTCCGCGTATTCCTGCACCACGTCCTCAGGCTGTTTACCTTCGGCGTAGGCGGTGGCGACGATGCCAGGGATCAGCTCGTCAGCGATAGTGATGTTGTAGGTAGCCATGAAATCAAACTCCAATAACGGTCCAGTTGGTGCCGTTGTACCAAACGAGGGCAGCGGCAGCTCCACCGCCGGCAACAGTGCTGCCGACAGCGGGGGCGGTTGCGTCAGTGACGCGAGTGAGCATCCCGACAGCAGGTGCAGTGGGAAGACCAACAACAGTGCTGGAGACGGCGACTTCAGCCACGCTGTTCACCTTGACGGTGCCAGTGCCAGCAGCAGTCAGGTTGATCGGAACGTTATCAGCGCCTGTGCCAGCAGTCTCGGCGGCAAGCGTTACAGCAGTGGAGTTAGAGCTGAGTGCAGCACGAACGTAATTGTTGGCGTCAGTGTAAGTGCCGTAGCAACGGAAAGTTTGGGCGTTGGTGGTGCGGCGTTGGGCGAGGGTGTCGGCGGCGTCGCGCCTTAATACAGTATCAGCCCAGTTAGCATATCCAGTAGCACTACTAGTAGATCCAAATCCAATACCGGTAGCGGATCCAGCGGTAAATAAATCCCCAAACTCATATAGATATGTTCCAGCTACTCGCACACCTGGATACAAAGCAGCTCCAAAGTCTTCAATCCCAAAACCGTATGTGCTTTGCAATCCTATAGTTCCGTTTGAAAATACTGCTGCTTTCCTAGTCCCATTCACCTGCAGATCCAGCAGGTTCCCCGCAAACCCACTCGCCGCATTAACACCAAGACCGGTGCCGCTATTGCTCCAGTTGTTGGAGGTAGCACCCGTGGTTTCGATCAGGACATGGGGTTTGGTGTTGGTCGTGCCGGCACCTGTTGCCCACGTACCAGTGAACGTCTTGGCGGGGGCCAGCGAACCACTGTTATAGCTATTGATGAACCGGCCGCTGGTCGTCAGGATGCTGCCGTCGTAGGTCAGCGTCGAAGCGCCAGCATTTGCACCGGCATTGTTCCACAGCAGCTGCCCACTAGACCCTCCGACTAATGCCACGGTGCCCGTTGCGTCAGGCAGCGAAATCGTGCGGTTTGCAGTCGGTGTGATTGTTTGGAGGGTTGTAGTAAACACCCCTCCGTCGTCTAAGTTAATGTCTCCCTTGACGATTGCTGTACCGGGATCGGCGCTACTTACGCCAACAGTGAGCGTGTTGGTTGTTTTGTTGTAAGTAAGGCCACTGTCGCCGCCAAAGACGCCGCCGTCATTGAATTGGACCTGGGTGGTGCTGCCACCAGGAGTACCTCCTCCTCCTCCAGTGCCGACGTTATCAAGGGTGCCTGTAAACGGATTGAATTTGTATCCCATGATCAGGACTTAGCAACGGAAGCTAGTTCGCCGCCGGAATAGGTGAGGACTAAAGTTGCCACGGTGTCACCACCTGAACCACCGACCTTAAAAGTAATCGTTTGGGTTCCGTTTGTAGGAGTCGCCACTGGAGAAAATGAAATATAATCGTGCAGGGGGACATTCAAACCTGCCATCGTAACGACAGGTTTTGTGCCGGTATTAACGTTGACAGGCATGCTCTTAACTTAATCTGTTACGATTCTACTTTGAACAAACAGATCAGCAGCCTAAATTGGATTTAAGCAGCCACTGATATTTTTTGTGTGCCCGCCCACGTTCAACGGCGAGGTCGAGCGTCAGCTGATCACCAATTGCTTCAGCTTGCGTAGCAATGCTAACAAACGTTTCTGCAAGCGTGTTGGTGTTCGCCGCCAGGGAGCTGATCAATCCCTCTTGATCGAAGCAATCTTCTGGCAACCTGGGGAGAGAAGAGTAGTTCAAATCTTCAACAGTCTTTGGCGCTGCAATGTCCAGAGAACGGAGGTGCTCAGCAATCGTATCAAGACCACCCTGCAGTTCTTCGTACATCGACTCAGTCAGTTTATGAATCGAGTAGAACTTACAGCCGATCAAGTTCCAGTGAACAATGTAGGTCTGATTGAGGAGGTAAGATGTGTCGCGCAATGCCTGCACCAGGGCGGCATAACAAGGGGTTTTCTTGTCGGGTTTAGCCATTTAAATCACCACTTTGTCTTGTTGCTCCAGTAGCGGGCCGACATGATGTCTGGATTTGGATCCTGGGCATTATGTCTAGCATAGTACGACCTCTTACGGGCTTTATCTTCTTCTGTTTTTGGATGTTTTCCAGCCCCTTCTACGCCTTGCTGACCAAAACGAATGATCTTTTCTTCCCCATTTTTACAAGCCTTGACAACATGGGACTTTGTCGGATGGCCTGGAGTGCGCTGAGGCTTGTTGCACTTCATGTGCTCCTTGGCCAGCTGCTTGGCTTTTGCTCGTTTAGACATGCTTAGATCTGAGCAACACCGGTGTTGATTTTGGTTCGGAAGTCCTCAGGTACTTCACCTTTGGCCAGCTGATCAAAGCGAGAGGGAATACGCTTTTCTTGCAAGTCAGCAATGTCTAAGTACTCAGCAAGAAACTGCTTTGAGTCTTTAGCTGGCAACCCATCCGATGTAAAAGTCACTGGCGATATACGGAGTAGCCGTTTCAGTGGCTGGTAGTTTCATGGAGCAAGGCTTTTGCTCCATCCACTGTTTTAGTTTAACAAGTCTATCATCGGAGAAATTCCGATTACTCTCATCATACCAGACCTGGAGAGGCGTGGATCCTTTGGATCTATTACAACCTGAACAACAGCAAGCCATGTTGCTCTTCACATTGTGTCCGCCTTTATGTTTCGGCACGATGTGATCAATGGTAGCTGTATCTTCGTTTAACTGTTTATCACAGTAAGCACATTTCCATTCCCAAGCTTCAAAGATGTGCTGCCTAAACTTTCGACGTGCATGTTTCGGAGTAAGAACAATGAGGTTGGCTAGAAGGTCTTGCTCGCATTGGAACATGGTCGTCATGAATCCATGACAAGACTCTATGGTGCATACACCTTCCCTTTGTGCTATCCTTTCGTTGTAAGCCCCGGTGGTGGAAGCTGGTAGACACAACGAGTTTAAGCCTCGTTGCCGAAAGGCGTGCAGGATCGTGGCCTGTCCGGGGTACCACGGGGATTAGCTCAGAGGAAGAGCGCTGTCTTTGGGAGGCAGCTGCCGCAGGTTCGACCCCTGCATCCCCGACTTAATTGATACAATCAGCTTCATCTTCTGCTGGATCATACTCAGCATCTTCGAGAAGCTTTAGCAGGAAGTAATGCAGTTTATCTATAACCCACCGAATATCTTCATCCGATACATCACGGACGATCGCATTAAGCCGCAGTTCCCTGGAGGGTTCACGAATAAAGTCTGTGATCAGCTCCAGGGCACGGTAACGTCCTTTGGTAAAGTCTCCCAGCATCAGCTGGCTCCAGCAACATCGGCGTTGCAATCAGTCAACAGCACATCTTTCTTTAAGACATCAATGATTTCAAGCGCACCCTGAACTTTCAGGAAGCCTTCCTTTAAGGTCACGAGGTCCGCTTCCATCACTTTGATTTTTGTGTTGAGGTCAGACAGTTGCCCCTGCAGCCCTTGTTCAATTTGCTCGATCTTGCGCATGATCGCTTTGTTTCTTCTTGAAGTTTAACCAGCACCACCCATTACCGTCTCCGCCAACAAAGAGTCGTGGGTTCAAATTCTTGAAGCTGTAGTGAATGTTCTTGCCAGCAGTGGCGCTGGTGTTGGCCCAGGAACCACCAACCAAATCAAGTTCTCCGTATGGATCCTGCACTAGCCAATAGTCCTTGCCATAACCAGTAATAACCACGAAGTGGCCAGTACCAGTAGGCTGATCGACAGTTCCATGATGAAGAATACCAGCAACGACAGGTCGGCCTTGATCGATCTCGTCTTTAACATCTTGTATATTCACCGCTAGAGAGAACCTAGCATACGCCCCGAGCTCTGCAAGGGCTTGTTTGTGCGGTTCCCGGTGAGTTGTATCACCATATTTCTTTACGTACTTTAGGTAGTCGACGTCATCGTTAATTCCCGGTACATCCATGTACTTTAAGCACATGGCGACACAACTGGTTTGGCACTGGCGCCATCCTTCTGGGCCATTGTCCTGCTGGTAGAAGTATGGAAAGTTGCGAAGGTAACGTAAATCTCCCTGAACAGCGTACGGCTTGATCTCTGTCTGCGTTGTAAGTCCTGTCCAGTGTTCGTCGTAAACCCACCAACGACCGAGGCCGAATCCTAGCTCCAGGTACGTGTGCTTATTTTTACGCTCTAGGACCGTGCAATTCCGGATAACACGGGATTGCATGACCTTGGCACGCTGATCGCTGCTCAGCTGCTCAGAAGGGATGGGCTCCTTCTTTAGTAGTGTGTGTTTTAGAGCGGTGATTGTAACAGTTCCGGTTAGAGGCTTGGGAGGTGGCGTACAGAAGAGTTCAACCTCCTGCATCCGGCGCCTGGTCAACCCTTCAAGAGTTTTATTTTTATCACCTTTATTCCAGCGGGGCAGCTCTTCTTTTGCAACTACAGACGGATCCTGTCCTTCATTAAGTCGCTTCCGCAAGGTTGATGCTTCCAAAGCACCAGCGCCAACATTAAACGTGAAAGAAACCAGCGCATCAAACTGATACTGGTTTAACTTGACATTAATAAGGCGATTAACAGCTTCTTCAAACTTAGCAAGATCCTTTTTCAGTACAACTTCGGCTTGTTGCGTAGTGTACCAAGTGCCCTTAACAACGTCTGGCCCTGTATGACCGTAGCCTACAGTCCAGACGTTGACGGCATCGAGGTACGCTTCATTACGAATGCCCTCAAAAGCTTTAATGAGGTCTACACCAGCCTGTGAAGTCTTCATTTTTCTATATCCTATAAAGGAATATTACTCTGCGTCACCACTGGGCTGCTGCGGCCAGGTGGAGTAATCAGGACTTGTAACGTAAATAGCAAGCTCTTCCGTTGTAGTCGTTGACTCAATGTCAGAAACTTTTTGATTCGCAGCCAATCTTATATCTTCTCGCCATGTCTTCATGTTCGCCGGACATGGATTGCCATTGTCAACCTCTCGGATGATCATCCAGTCAGTAGGAAACAGTAAGGTATTGGCAGTGGTTCGAGTTTGGCTTGACCAAAGAGTCACAAGTTGACCGTGATCCTTAGGAATCAGATTTGCATCTTGATCGTACCCCCAGTAGAAACGCTGGTCGTAGTAGGGGGGCTCTGGTGCTTCGGTGATGCCTACGGCAAGTCGCTCTTCCGGCGTTGCACAGCGCAACCAGTTTGCAGGGTATTGCGTTCCGTCAGGACCTGTAAATGGAACGTCAAGCACCAGAGGACGGCCGTCTAATACGAACATGTTTCTACCTGTTTAGTTTCATTATACAAACAGGTTTCGCGCCTGCGTCCAATAAAGTGTTAGTGTTGTCTCGTGCCACAACATTACTCATGACTGACGAAGAAATCCGTTACCTGATGTATGAGTACGCAGATTGCTTCTCGACGTCAATTCATTTTACGGAGCAAGGAGTTATCGATTTTGCTAGAGCCGTGCTGAACCACACAGGAAACGCAATCGACTCAGTAAAAGAAAAGCCCCTTGAATACGAAGAGGCTTTAACTGCATTCAACAATGCGGTTGATAAGTACAAAATTTCCTGCCAATCATAGAGGCTTTTTCTGACACAGGCGCACTGCAACTTACGTGATCTTAGCGCGCCCTACTCGTCTGAAACGGCGACTCGGCGAAGGCGGCGTAGATGTAAGTATCCGAGCTGCCATTAGCGTTTGTATTGGTGACCCTCAACTTAAACCCATTGCTCAAGAAATCACAGTCACCTCCAGCGTTTTCGATGGCACTGGAATTAGCGCTCAGCGTACCAGCCGTGTAGTTGTACGGGATACGAGATGAGTCCCAGATCCACCAGTCGCCATTTGTTGCGGCCGTTGTTCTCTTAACGATTAAGTACCTCGGCCTGAACGCGGTGTAAACAAACGGCCCGTCCGTATTGCCATTGCCGGTGTAGCTGCCGAACGCGCTGTACCCGGCTACTGGAGCGAAACAGTACGCGACGTATGTGAGCGCGCCGCCATTGACATGGCTATCACCTGCAACAGTAAAGACGCTGGCTGTAGGGTTTGTCGTGTTCCAGAGGTTTGGAGATGTCGCAGGGGCGTTTGTGGTGTTCAGGTACAGGTATTGCCCAGCCGTCAGACTCGTATGCTTTACTGCCCAGTCGTCGGCGTTGGAGCGGCATTTAACGATGATCATGGACGGCGTCACGCCAAGCCCGTGTCCGACTGTTCGCGTTCCCCCAATTCCGGTGTACGTCACCACTGAGAACCCCGCACTAGGATTGGCCCTCACCGTAGAAGTGATGCTGCCTTGTGTGTCGACAACATTAGACGAACCAGCGTCCCAGCACCAGGCGACATAGGTTGCACTACTGGTGTTAACCTTGGCCAGTGTACCAACGTTAAAACCGTTGCTGTTAAATGCTGTTAAACCCTGCGTTTGAGTTGTTTCAGCGGCAGTACTGTTACCGACCAGATCAAGGGTCGCCCCACGCAAAGCATCGTACAGAGCGTGATCGGTGGCTCCAGATCTGCCTTTAATCCATACAAAATCTGGATTAAATCCTAGCGAACTTGTTGCTGTTAACGCAGAACCTGTGCCCGTGTACAAGGCAACATCCATCACGGTGGAAGGCTTGGCGATTACTGGAGCTGGCAGGTTGGTATCGCACAGTGCTTTAGCGCCAGATGGAGGTGTATATGCCCAAGGTCGTTGACCGAAGTTGACAAACATGTTGCCAGCGTTGGTTCCGTCGCCCCGGTAGCCAAAGAATAGCGGAGTAGAAACAACGTTTGTGTTCAACGACCATTGAAAGGCTCCGTTCCTGTAAAACGTCAACACTCTTGTGGTTTGATCATAAGCAACGCCGAGAACATTATTTGCCGATAGCGAAAAAGCCGAAGATCCACTGATCGTTGCCCCGGCCAAGCCGCCCCCGGTGTGCCCACCGGTGTCAAATCGCTTCAGAGCGTAACTTCCCTGGCCGGCAGATAGCGCCCAAGTAGTTATTCCAAAGGCGCATCCAGGTCCCGAAGTGCTTACGGTGCATTCGGCGTAACTAATTTGACCTACGGGAAGCGCGATCGTAGAGAGAGCCTGTCCGCTGGCTGTACTGGCTAGGCGCAGGCCGCCGTTCGTGATCGTAATTCCAGTACCGACGCTGGATGTGTTGAACGTCGCATAATTCCCCCTCACCTCCCCACCAGCGCCCGTATCAGTGCCGTAGCTGGTGGGGGTGTCTACGAGGGAATCGTTACCACTGCCTGCGGTGACGCTGAGGTTATTCGGCGTCCAATTATTCGCTGGGGAGTTGCCAGAAGTGTCCTTCCCTAGTGCAGCTGCGGTCGCTGCACTGTTATCTGCGAAGTTCAGCTCGAACCCGTTGGTGCCGTAGGTGCTGGTGTACGCAATCGGTTGCCATTCACCGTTGGCATCCGTCTGACCAAAGCTGCTGGGGGTTAGGGCTTGGCCGTCGATGAAGTGGATGTCGGCGAGGTAGCCATTAAAGAAATTGGTCGTATTCGCAGAACCAATCTGATGCGCAACCGCTGTATTAAAAACACTGCTGGTTGCTGTTACGGTGCCGACGGTAACATTGTTGACGTAGAGCGTGTGCGACGTGCCGCTTTGACGCCAAACAATGTGATACCAGGCCCCAGGGTCACGAAATTTTGCCGTCGTTGTTAGGGCACTGACGCCTCCAAATGTAAGGTTTAGAGAATCGCCAGATGTAAAACCAAAACTATGATTCGTTGAGACACCAAAAAGCTGCTGAGTGCTGCTAAGAACGGAACGCTTTACCCATACTGAAAAAGTAAACGTGCCTTGTGTTGTTGGTGTTCCAAAACTACGCGCACAGTAAGCACTGTCACTACTGTTGAAACGAAGTGATCTGCTGATTTGATATCCGCTGCCAGCTGCAGCAGCACCTGCAAGAAGAAGAGTATTATTAAGAACTGTCATTTCACGTCATTCAGAAGACGAGCAGTAATACGCGTACTTGATTCAACATACCAGCAGAGTACATCCACAGCATTCGCTGTGATCGTTAACGTTGGAGCGGTTCCACCAGGAAACTTCCAATAAGAACCATAAGCAAGAGTGCGAGATCCGCTTCCATCCTGGGTAATTACAATGACGCCGCTTGAGCCAGAAACTAAATTAGTCGGGTTTGCAAGAGTTCTATTTCCACCTAGAGTAACAGAAAAATTGCTAAATGCAGAAAAATCAGGCGTAATCGTTGCTGCATCAGTCAAGGAACCAATTAAAGCAGCTGATCCAGCGCGAACATTTAAAAAGCCATAGGCAGTCGTGGTGCCAGAAGCATCAATAGTTATCCGAGATACGCCACCCGTGACAAGACCAAGTTGATCTGGACCAGGGCTGTAGAGTCCTGTATTTGGATCACCTGCGAACTTGATTGCGCATGTTGAAAGAGATCCAGGAGTAAGCTCAATGTTGCTGCCATCTTCTAAAAGCAGAGGGTATCCACCAGCGGTCGATCCATCATGCACAACACAAACGTGCTTTGTTAGGTCAACGGTAACTTCCCCAATCGCCCCAGCAAATACGCTGGTTTCAGCGGTAGTGCCACGTCTAAACTGTACTTGCGTTGCCATGAATAACCGCAGCTACAACTGCAGAAACATTTCTAAACCTTATTATAGGTTGTCACTTCGTCTAAAATAATAGAAAGCATTTCTTCTGCTGTGGAGCTTGAAACGTTAATCGCTATCCTGTCGGGTAGCGCCGGCGCTTTTGCTGGCCTGTCACGTGCGCTGTCAAACTTTAATAGGAAAATCGAAAAACGCTTTGAGTCAGTTGAGCTGAATTTAGACAACCTGCAGAACCGAGTGATCAGGGACTATGTTCTAAAAGAAGATTTCCTAAGAGAAATGCAGGCTGTACACAATAAGCTTGACAGAATTCTGGATCACATCTTGACGGCTAATCAACGCTGACTAGACTGCAACCCAAGCCGCAGTAGCAGAGTTATAAATAAACAAACCTGGAACAAGCTTGTCATAGTGAAGTTGGCCATCGACTGGGTTAACAGGCTTTCCATTACTGTTCGATGCAACGGCTTTTACGGTTTGCCAGGACGTTCCATCAAAAATCTTATAGATGTAAGTACTGGCTGTATCAAGCCAAGACTCGCCTTTACTAAAAACGTTGTAGCCAGCCGCTGGCGTATTAGGAGCTGCAGAGCCAATAAATGTTGGCCCAACTTTAATTAGCTTTGTGGAGGGAGAAGCAGTACTGTCAGCAAAGTACAGACCAGGGTCACCTGGATTTAGGTTGATTGCAATCTCAGCGGCGCCAAGTCGCGTCGGATATGGCCGATCGTAAAGAAGAGTTGAACGCCGAGATAGGATTTGTACGGCCATGGTTAAGAGTTAATATAAGGACCGGCATCGACCAAGGTGTCTTGAGCCGTGACTGGACTATACGTACTGCATTCTATTGTACTCAGTGATCCAGCAGGCTCCACTGGTACACCATTTAAGTAACGGCCTCCATCAACCAAACCGAAACGGAATCCAGAATCGTAGTTGATCAAAGGCTGATCCAACATGCCAATTTTGACATCCTGAATCTGAGTCGGTTGTAGATTGAGCAGCTTGGACATCATGAACAACATGAGGTCTGCAGTATTAAGAAGCTTACCAGTTCTACTGAGGGCACCAGATTCATCCCGCCGGATGTTATCTGTCATCAGCATCGTAACCAACTGCGGATCATAATCAGCTACCTGCTCCGGCTGATTATAGGAGCCCGTTACCGACTTGGCACCGACCCACTTCATTCCTTGCTGCATCATGACAAGTCGCTCAGCGGCCAACTGTAGCTTCTCGTTTTCTTTTTCAAAATTACGATAGAACGTATCAAGATCGTCGCCGATCGGCTTGTCACTTGGCTCCAGAAGCCAGCTGCCAACGTACTCATGTTCTTTAACGTTGGACACGGTGCAGTATCCAGATGTCGTAGAGCTAAATGGATAAACGACAGTAAATGTGTTTTTGTTTACAACAGAGCTGACGGTGTACTGACCCGATATGGCATTACCACTAGTGAAATCTAATTGGATCTTTGTATTAGCTTGTAAGTTGTGATTCGGCGAAGTGATTGTGATTGTTGCACCTGTTTGCGAATATTGTGACGCAATCGAGATTGGCACATTACCCTCATCGTGCTGCAGCGCAAACATCGCGGCGTAGATATGCTTACACCAGCGCAGTTGATAATACATCAAGTTTGGGTAAGAGCTATCTGCTTTATCAGAGTAACTGGGTAACTGATAGAAATTATTGATAGCCACATAACCAAGATCACTGTAAACGCCAGGGTTGTCCCTGGTGTCAGACAGACTATTGTCTGGGTTTTCTGATTGCCCTGGCTTTGTTGAATGAATTGTTGTTACAGGGAACCGACGCTTCTGCGATTCCTTAAAGAAATTAAATTTCTCGCGCCGCAAATAATCATGACAACTGCACTGCCAACGTAGCTCTGTTGTTAGAAAACGTCCTACTGTAAAGCCGCGATGTGCGGGAACAACGGTTTGCGTAATGTTGTTCGTTGTCGTTGCACCATAGCTATCGTCTCTTTGGAATATGATTTCATTGGTAGACGCATCTGTTCCTGTTACGGTATAGCCAACATAGTCATCATATGCATATCCTTGAATCAACCGGTTGACAATTAAATTACCAGATGTTGATCCGCTATCAATTGTTGTAAACGTAAATTGAGTGCTACTGGTAACAGTAACGTTATACAAATCTGAACCGACAAGACCGCTTGTAACCGCCACAAAAACACGGTTCCCTGTGGCAAGTCCATGCTGTGCCGTGCAGTTTACAGTAACCAGGGATCCAACCCTGGAGTAAGTGGAGAGGATGCCTGGATCCCTTTCAATGACACGATCAGCCAAACGCTCCCCACTGAAGAAGGTTACTGGAAGAGGGAGCGTTCTTAGCCGAACGCGTGTCGTTGTCCAGCGCGAGTCGGAGAATACGGTCGACAAATAGTAAAGAAGATTGCCTGACGTAGTGGCTGCAGCGGCCGCAGTTACAGTAAAGGTATTCTGCGTACGGCTTACAATCGGCAACGTAGCGTCCACGCCAGCACCGGACAGCATGTCCAAATAGACACTTTCTCCGACCCGTAAACCGTGATCAGCTTTAGTTACAACGAGGGAAGTACCAATTTGTGAATAAGTTGCAGATACAGATTCCCCAAGGTAACGTACAGCAAGTATAGGTAAGCCAAAATTATAGAAATTAAACGAATTAGTATCTCGCATGCCAACCATCTGCTCACCAATCTCTTGGTTTGTAGACGGAAATGTGAAAACACGTGCCGGGATAAAGACACCAGGGAACTGCTGGAAGGAACAGTACATCCTGTAGTCACCCCTGGTGGCCCGTTCAGCCGCAGACGATCCCAGGACGCTCTGGGTGATCGTGTAGAGCTCATAGCCACGACGCCAGCGAGCCCACATCGAGTCCTGATCGTAGAAGCGTACACCGCTCTTTAACGACCGATCCTGTGGGGTAAATTTAAACGGGTTTGTATCGAGATAGCTTTTAGGTACTTTGTTAAATTGTTTTGGATCTTGAAAATCGCCAAAAGATTTCTCGTTAAAATTTAACCTTGATAACGAATTAAACCCACCCGAATTGGAAGGCATCTTACATCAATAGTAACCAGCTTGCACGCCAAAGTAGAAGCCGTTGCTCAGTGAGGTAGCGCCACTAACGGAAACGTACAGTGCTTGACCACGTTGTAACATCAAGCCACGCATCTTGGGAGCCGTAGTGCTGTTTGCACTGGTAAAGTTTGAACCAGCCTGGACAACCGGGTGATTAATCAGAGGTAGCACATTGTTTTGCGTCAGGCTGTAATATTGATTATCGTACGTTGCAGGTACGCTTGCAATGAACAGAGGGAAGAACTGGTTGGTATTTGTGACTGTACTGGTACTTACCAGGTAGAAGCAGAAGTCAATCGGGAGATATGCGCTGACGTTACCTGTGATTGGACCAGCGATCGAGGCAGCTGTTGTGCCAGTGAAGGTTGTACCAGTCACACTGGTTACGGTAATAATTTCGTCAGCAGGCAGCGTACCAGAGCTATAGCTGGTGTAATCCAGATAAACCTTTTGCCCAACCTGAACGTTGTGGCCAGCGGAAATCGTTACCGTAACCGTCGTTGAGTTTGCCGAATATGTTCCGGTCGTTGCAGATTGCGCGTCCGTATATAAGTTACTGCGCTTGGTATATTGCAGCCAAATTTCATCGATGTATGCACCACTAACTGATGTATCCGTTAGCGCAGAGTCGACGTCAAGAATCTTGGTGGAGTTACCGACCGCAGTAGGAATCAAACTGGTTGAGAATGCCTGACCAGAGGCCACCGTCACCAGCGTGCTCGTCGTCGCTGGACGGTCAATAAGCATAGGCTGCTTATTTGAACTAGAACTGGACAAATGGTTGACTTCCTGTACCTTGTGTAGTACCTTGAGGGAGAGGGGCTCCTGCCTTTCACCATTTTACGCCAGTGAATCGCTCGCTTTCTCTTCTGTTTTCTTTTTCTTCCGAGCGGCAAGCCACAGCTTGAAATACTGAAGCTCAGCTGGAGAATGAAGTTCAGGATGCTTCAGCGCGTTCTTTACTAGCTTCTTTTTCTTGGTCACGTCCAGGCCTCCTATTCTTTTCTTCCAGTCTAACCCTGGCCTTCTTCACGGCTTCCTTGCGTCGTGTCTTGTCGCTTTCCTTAACCTTGTCGCCAGACTCCTCACCTTCCTTTTTCTTTTTGAAATGAGCGAGGAGCTCAGGTGGCATTGATTTTTTGCTAGACATTGATCACTGAGGAGGATTAGATTGTGTGGCGTTAACCGCTGAATCATACGCAGCTCGTGCACTGTTTCTTTCCTTACGTGCGCTGCGCAGCGTCTCACGTGCTTGCTGAAACTTATCGGATGCTGCACCGATGTTTCCGCGTTCCGCTGCAGCACGCAGACCTGAACGAGCTTCACGCACATCCTGTTTGGCGACACGGGCCGTCTCACGTGCGGCTTTAAGTTTGTTCAGCATATAAGCGGCTGATCCGCTGGGCTGCACAGGTCCTAACGATTCAAACTCTGAATCAGGTTTACCAAATACAGCTAAAATCTCTGATTGTGTAACAGGATCTAAGGCGGCTTGAGATGAACGACGTTTTCCTGTCATCTTGTCGCCAGCGAGACGGCGACTATAAAGATACTGTGGTGCACCAGATTGCATCTGCTTGCTGCTGGCAATCGAAATGGCGCCTTCCGGCGTGGCTCCCATACCGCCTTTTTTGGCTTGTCCCACGTTAATTAGTTTTCCTTACTTTAATTTTAATGCAATGTATTTAGGGCTGCAAAATATCAGGTACGCGCATTTCTGCACCACCGATGGAAGGGGGAGGCAAATACTTTGGTACGCCAGGAGATTCAGTAATGTTCAGAATGTCCATTGCCATTCGTCTGCGCGGTTGCTGGCCAGGCCCAGTGCCACTGGATAATGGCGTTTCATAGGGCGACTCATTGCGATTGATGCCAAGGGTGTAGCCCAATGTAGCCGTCGGTTCGCTTGCAGGAGCCTGCTCATAAGGTCGTTGACGATCCTCTGGATGGGAAGGTGGATTTAACCTACGATTAAAAGTGCCGAGCCGTCCCATGTCAACCTAAGTAATTCGGGGCTTGAAAGATAGCCTGCGTCAACAACGCTGTTGGATTAAACGTAGAGGCTTGAGCCTCTGGTTTACCTTCTAACTCTTGTTGAATAAAGTAGTTCAAAAAAGCAGATGCTGCATCACTCTTCTTTTTACCACGTGGTAGGTAGATGACGGTACCACCCTGTACTGTGGCTTCTGGCATCGCAGCGGATAGTGTTTCACCACTCGTTTCAGCTTGTTTACCACCTTTAGTATGCAGCAAGCGGATCTCATATGGATTGCCTTGTGCATCTGTAGTCTGAATGGTGCCGTAACCTTTACCTGGAGTAAAGCTGCCAGGACCTTCCCAGGCTAAGGGAGTCCCACCAGGAACACCATAATCATGCGCCTGGTGGAATGTTGAGGCTCCTTTTGTTGGGGCAGTGCGCTGTCCGTATCCAGATGTGATTGGGAACGTAGAGCGCCACTGATCCCCTTCTTGCTGCCAAAGTGACTTGCGTTCCTTACCGACTTTTAGGCGCGTGAGCAGAGAGCGGATCGTGCTGGGATCGATGTATTTGCCATCCTTAAGTACACGAACATCAAGATGAGGTCCTGTTGTAGGTAAAACATCTTGACCTGCTGGCGCTACATAACCAACGTCGGTAAGGCTAGCCATTACATTTTACCTCCCAGGTAGTCAGGAGTCTGGAAGATTGCCTGCGTTAACAAGGCAGTTGGGTTGAAAGTAGGTGCTTGCTGCATCTTCTTACCCAGTAATTCCTTACCCAGATAAGCAGTTAAGAAGTCTGCTGCGGTTGACCCTTCATCGTCATCACCTTCTGGCAATACAATGTATGTGGTGCCAGAAGGTGCTGCTTTTCGGATCGCGGTGTCGCTCGGCGTGCCGCCATCAATGGGGTCACCAAGTGTCGCTTGAGCCTGCTTGTACAGCGCACCGCCTTTAACAAAACGTGGCAGTGAACTTGCAACAGACGTGCCAAAAGAATCTTTAGCTGTTAAAGAAACGTTAGGATTACCACCAAGGACAGTTGCATACGCCTTAGCAATACCCATGCCTGGCTTATATCCACGCTGCTGGAAATACTTCTCAACGTAAGGGAGCTGTTCTGAAATCGTCATCTCCTTACTTGGAAGACCAACTTCCTTTCTGGCGCCAGGGCCAAACTGAATCAATCCGCGATACTGGTTGCCTGCACCACCGATGACATTAGGACGGAAGCCAGATTCCTGTTGGATCAGTGCACCAAACTCATATGGATCAAGACCAAGTTTTTTTGCAGTTTGGAAGACCGCCGATCTGTCTTCTGGCTTTAATGTACCAATGCGTTGTGTTGCCATGGTGGTAGCTTCAGCGGAAATCGGTTTCAAGCATAAGGCGAGTACCGACAGCAACATCGGCAGGCCCAGGTAATGCTTGGATAAATTCAGCGCCTTCTCGATTAAAGCGGTACCTAGCCTGTTCTGGGTTTCGGTAATTCGGAACATAAAGATGGAGTGCTAATCGATCCGTCTCGTATAAATAGATTGCCGTCCATGTTTTCAGCGTGTCCTTAAAGTCAGAAGTCGAAATCGTACGATCAACGTCACCAGCGATACTCTCGATACGATTACGGGGGACAGTATTATTATTCACGCTGCCAGTCATGTCGGTGCGTTTTTCAGCCTCGTCGCACCGATTGATCTGTTCGACAATCTTTGAATACCAGAACGAATCCTGGATGTTGTTGACAGCTTCTTCTAGGCGAGCCTGATCACCAGCAGGGACCGACGTAAGGTTATATCCCAGGTGCCAGCGAACTTTGGACTGCAGAAAGCTATCGAGTTGCATTACTAAAAAAGAATGCGTTATAGGCGCAGCTACCTATAGCTGCACCCAATAACACACTAGCATGCGCAAATTATCACTCAACGCGAACCAAGTTTTCTTTGAAAATCTCTTCCCAATCAACGCGCTTAATAGCTTTCAGTTGATCCAGATTTTGGAATTTTTCACCTGCCATCGACGTTTGAAGGTCCTTGATATCGCGGGCTGTTTTAAGGCCGACGCCAGGTAAGGCATCTGCAATCTGCCTGGCGCTAGCAGTATTGATGTTAATACGAACGTCAACGGGGAAGGTTTCGCGTGTCGTTGGCTTAGCTGGACGCACACCTTCCGCCTCCAGCTCGGCGGTTAAACGTTCTTCTGTTCGGATCTTTTCATTAGTTGCCTCCAGGTGTGGCGTAAGATCTGATTCCTCAATGTAAAGAACTTCGTCTTGTGAATCAACGCACATCAAAACTCCATCTCCGTGCTTGGAGACAACCTCAACAAGACCACCGGTAAGACGGTATTGATACAGCATAATTGTTCAGCTATCTCCGCTTAGCTTACCAAGGTTAATCCTTGCTTTCAAGTAGGCACAAAAAAAGCGGGCCAAAAGACCCGCTTAATTTTATGTTAAAACAATCAGCTATCAGTGCCGCCAACTTGCGAAGCAAAGTCGACGAAGCCCTGGATATCGGTCCAGGACACGGCAGCTGCAGGACGCAGGTAGTTAACACGGCACAGGATGTAACCGGACTTACCAGCATCCTTATCAGCGGAGCTAATGAACACGCCATCACCGTCAACGGTGGTCGAGGTCACACCGTTCACGTTGAACACCTTGAAGGTGGTGTCCGCAGTGACGCGGTAGAACATCGAGTTAGCGAAGTCAGCTGCCACGATACCAGCAGTGGTCACACTGGCGGTAAAGGGAAGGTCAGCAACAGTGGTGTCGCTCAGACCTTGGGCGAACAGCGAGCTGGTGGCGCTCACGATGGAGCTAGCAGCAGCAAGGCCATTGGCTTGGGTAGCGGGAACACCAAAGGGCGAACCAGCGTTGTTGGGACCGAGGAGCAGGCCTTCGGTCGAGGTGCCACCGATGTCAGCGGTCACAGGCGAGGCAGGGAAGCCGGCCAGGCCACCGCTCGGATAGTCACGAGCAATCGCGATAGAAGCGCCGTAGATGTAGGCGGGACGATCGCTGCTTGCTTGCACCACCAGGGAGGTGCGGTTGTCACGCACACGGTCGTCAGGACGACGATCGGGAGACGGGACAGTGATGTCGAAGCTCTTGTAGCTAGCCTTATCGGCAGCCAGGTTATCGATTTTAACGTAACCAATCAGTTCGAAAGCTTCGACGCCGGGCCAACCATACACACCTTCGGTGTTGTAGGAGGACAGGCGGTTGATCTGATTACCGGGCTGAAGGATAGCACCGGCTTCTTCTTTGTAAGTTGCCATTGTTAGTTACCTCCTATATCAAACGATGGTGAAAGCACAGGTAACAAAGTCCTTGTTCAGGTTGGCAAAACCGGCGTACAGCTGCCAAATCAGGATGATAAAGCGGCTGAAATCGTCGTTATTGTTGATAAGAACCTGAGCATTTGGACCACCGATGCCCACACCAACTGCCTGAGGACCGAAGAACAGTGCAGGAGGAGTAGTGTGAGAGACAGCACCAGCAACGTCACCAATGTCAACGGTGATGGACTTGTCAGCGAAGTTGGTTGACTCGAAGAAACGAACGCCTTCGAACACAAACCCGCTCGGCATAATGGGCTCGCCAGCAACAAACTGGGCTTGGCCGTATTGACCACCACCATAGATGGCAGCGTTAGGAGCCATTGCACCCATCATCGGGTTGGGCTGACCCATGCCAGGGTAACGAGCCACTTCGCGGAAGCCTTGATCGGCACGCAGATCCTTCATGAAGGAGGGATCAGCGATACAACGATAGTAGCCGTCAGCGAAAACAGGAACGTTGCGCTTGCGAAGTTGCTTAACAACTTCAAGCAGGTCAGTCTTAACGTTGAACTTGTAGCGCTCAGAAGCGTACTCAGTAGCAGAGTAGCTGTTGAGAACAGTGGAGCTAGAACGGGTTTTACCGTTCGGATAGTAGTAACCGCCTTGGGTGTCGGAGGATGCGCCACGGGCTTCCGTTTTGGCGAACTCATCCAAGAACACGCGATCCAATATTGTTATCCCAGTGACAGTTTAATCACTGGCTCTTGCGGTTTTCCATCCCGCAAGTTCAGACTATATCATGATCTAGTCACGCCAACGAAAATCAAGTGCATTTACCTGACGGTCTACTGTTCTTCAGTAAAGAGGAAATAGAACATCTTACTGACAATTGGTCAGATCTAGAAATTGCCAAAAAGTTTGACATTTCTTACGCGACAGTCAGAAAAGCACGAATAACACACAATGTAAAAACTTTCACCCAAAAAACCGGACTTGTTCGAATTGCAGAGACAGGAGAACTGCGAAAAAAAGGCAGCGTCAGAGGCGTCATTAGACAAGACAACCTAGACGTAACCTATTTCTCTGCTATTGATACTCCGAAAAAAGCATACTGGTTGGGAATGCTTCTTGCAGACGGTTGGTCTACTCTGCGAAATGGTGTGCCCAAAGAGGTGGGATTGGCTTGTTCACCAAAAGACATTCATATTCTTCAGGAATTTCAAAAAGAAATTAACCACAAAGGCAGAATTGTCATCAAGACAAACAAAAGTTCCCTCAAAAAAGACAACATTTCACAAATAGCTACAATCAGGATTACGTGCCAAGAATTTACACGACTGGCGATTGAGGCTGGAGTTACACCCAAAAAGTCAGGGAAACTTTACATTCCCCGCTCCGTTCACGATTTCCCAGCAGAATTTTGCCGTGGATTTTTTGACGGAGACGGCTCGATCAGTGAAAAGAATTTTACATTTATTTGCGGGTCGGCAGGATTTCAAAAAGAACTACAAACATTTATTCAAACATATACGGGTGTAAATTTGTACCCAGCAGCTTTGATTAGCCCGACAACTGGAAAACCGGTTGAGAGACTAAGTGGATACAAAAAAGATCGTGGCGTTTTGGAATGGATGTATGTAGATCCTGATCCGTGTTTGGAACGCAAATACAAAAAATTCGTTGGTTCTTGGTGCTAGATCCCCGGCGCTCGTGGGAGTATTACTGTCCGTTCTGGACTCGACTCCTAGTCGTTGCACCTTCTAAAAAATTCCTTTTTTAGCTTGGCTCAGGATTCCCCGTAGATGGAGGGGTTCCCTGAATTCACCGGGTTATTGCCTGCTTATCACTAAGCAGCGGCGCAATTGTGTTTACGCCAGCGTCTGTAATCATCCAGGAGGGTTAAGCTACCAATGCTCTGATGGAACATATTAAGATTGCCAGTGTCTAAAAGAAGACGCTGGGCAGTCATCAGAGTTTCGCGCGCGATCTTAAAAGTGCTCGGAAGATTAGCATTGTTAGGATCGGCAGGACCAGTGTATTCGCGAAGACTCACTAACACTTTGTCCTTGACAATCGAACGGCTGTTGGCCGTACCGATCGTCTGATCTTGGGTGCGCTCGCGTTGAGTCTTAGTTCCCGGATTACCCCAGAAACGATAACGGTCAAGCTGGACAGTTTGTCCAGGTTGTTTAGTAAAATCGTGGACAACTACAGGCTCTGCAGCCATCTCAACGATGTAGGCTGGATGGGGCCGATATAATTCTGCACCCAGCAGCTTGGGGAAGTCATTATCAATGAACATGTTGGTATTACAGCGTAGGGTTTAGCTGATACCAGGATCTAGAAGATCCATGGTGTAATGGACCAAGAACTGGAAAATTTATTCAATTTTCAAGGTTCGCGCCATTACTGGCCTGGAACTTCCGTCCCATTGAAAAAATTATAGCAAGACTTTATCAACCTGGGTTATTGAAGTCTTAGCGGCCGATCATCTGCGGAGCCTGCAGGCCAGGAAGCATGTTGCCTGCTGTGTACTCGGTCGGCGCCATGGCACCTGTGTAGCGGTAAGGATTCACGTAGCCATCTGCCGGCTGAAGATCTGCGGCGGCAGCTTGCACTTCTGGATTGATGCCAGGGGCATTTAGCTGCATCGCAACCTGCTGCGCATCTGCTGGGGCGGAACTCTTGCGGGACTTGGCTTTTTTAACAGCTTTTTTTGCTTTGGAATTGTCCATCAGCGGCTACCTTTTTTACGGGGAGTAGGTGGTTGAATGACGATGGGCAGCTGACCGGTGGGAGGCATGTACTGCGACATCACATACTGCTCATTAGCCACAATGTTATCTTGAGCGTACTGTGCGGCATCGATAAACTGAGGCGCCAGTAGACCGTTGCGTGGTAACGGAGAACCTGGCAAATTCAACTTAATGTATGCAGAATCAAGGTCCTGTGGCATGGCAGGCTGCGGTGCACCTGGTGTTCCAACCCCAACCTGCGCTGCACCACGCAGAGCTGCATACTCATCGGTTGTTCCAAATTGAAGCTGTTGTAACAGGTCTTGAGTGCCGAATCCAGCCAGACCAGGGGCTCCAACAGGGCCTCCAGCCGTACCAAAGCCGATCAGGAATTGTTTCGCCCTGTCCCCGGCACTGGCTTTTTTTGATGCCATAATCAATCGCCTTTTGAATAAAAAAGGGGCAGCCCTTGCTACCCCTTATTTTACAGTTACTCAGTTTTGTGATAAATGACGCTTATTCAATTTCCGAGTATCACTCCATCACCAGCAGTTTCTGGCGGAACACCTCAGGGTTGGTCTGGGCAGCATTCAGATAGCGCCAGGCATTAGAGGGGTCACGTTCGGCCAGGGAGCCAAAGCTGTTCCAGAAGTCAGCAGGGTTGCCTTGTGCCTGGGGCTGAGGGGGAACAGGCATCTCAGGACGCTGCGGAGCGACAGGACGCTGGAACTGCTGGCCAACAGCTTGTGCACGGGGAGCACCGCCATAACCAATCTCCTCATCGGGAATCGGATAGGGACCATTCTCACCGAAGAACTCACAAGTATAATCTGCCAGGATGTCAGGATCGGTCAGGATCGTCTCGTAGGAACGATGCTCACCGGAGAGTTCCTGAAGCAGATTAACAGCTTCCATCAGCTGATTGTTCGTGGCAATCAGTGCATCTTCCAGTTGGCAGGAATACTCGTTGAGTAGGGAAGGAGCGTCAGGACCGAAGTAATCAATAACTTCAAGACTTGCTTCGCTTACTCCGTTTGCCAGGAGTTGTTCCTGGGTTATTTCCTGAGAAGTTTGGGAATAACCGCTGGAGTAATCCTGGCTGTTGTTGATCCCAGGCGTATAGGTCGGCATCCCCGCGTTGTTGTACTGGGGAACCGGCTGGGAATTGTAATTGACCGGTGCGTTTTGCGGGCTCGCGGTCGATTGTTGACCCTGGAACGGGAATTGAACTGGAGAACTCAGGAGCCCCACCACTCGGTTGAACGCTTCCTTGTACGGATTCTCCGGTTGTGGGGACGCCTGGGGTGCCTGGGGATAGTACGGTGTAGGGCTGGATTGGTAGTTGCTGACCCCCATCTGGGCCTGCATTTGCGGGGCTGGGGCCACCGCTTGCTGGTAAGGCGCCACCCATTGTGAATTCGTTGAAACCGCCGGGGCCTGAGCCGCCGTCTGAGCCACTGGAGCCGCGTAGCTGATCGGCTGGGTCTGGGATACTTGGGGTGCCGATTGGGTCGGCATTGCGGTATCGGCCTGCATAGGTTACCTCTTTTTGTAGGCTTTCGAGAGTTCGGTAAAGGAAGGGAGTGAGATCAAGTCTCGGATCCGCAGCCATCGGTAAGTTCGGTTGCTGCGGATGTGGAGTCCTCATTTCTTGATTGATTAGATCAATGAATGAAGAGTAGGCCCTCTGTACTTCCCCTACCATTCGGAATGGGAAACCGGAGAGCATGCTCGCGATTTCGTCATCCGTTTTCGAAGGGAATAAATACTTCAGTGCTTCAATGCTATCAACACCTAATTCTTGTAGGTTGCGAGTGAAGATAGATTGGTTCAGTTTGTCCTGTGCAGTGTCTTCATAAACGGGTCCCATCCAACGCCAGTTGACCTGACGATCACCGTCTGGCGCTAATCCAAGAACGCCATCAGGAATTTCTTTTGTTTCCAGCGCGACATCAATTGCTTTCTGTAACTTCTTCTCGTACGTTGATTTTTGTTTTTCATACTTAGCTTGAGCAGCTTCATCTTCTGAGTCTTCCGGAGGAGTTGGGTACTTAATGCCAGAGGCATACGCCATCGACTTGCGGAAGATCTGCTCCTCCTGGAAGATCATCAACTCAAAACACTTGCAGATACCATAGGTATAGAGCTGCAAGCATTTTTTCTTTGCAGTTGCACTTACGCGTCCATAAGCTGATTTAATCTCCGTAGCTGTTACGTTAGTAATACTAAGGTCGTCGATACCGCCTAAGGCAAGACGGATCTCACTACGAAGTTGTTCGGAGTACCGAGCCTGGTCTGTGCTAACAGCGTTCGGAGTAATGAAGCCGACACGATCTGTTGGCTCCAGGTTTGCGATAACACGTGGTACACGCATACCGGAACCGGGTCGTCCAATGTAGCCAGCCGGTTGCCGCGTAACGTTGTCTTGCTTGTACGTTGAACTGGAGAGAAAGAATTCAGACTGGAACCCAGATTGACTGGAGATACTAGGACGCTGCGCCGTATCACCTTCTTGACTTTCAATGATATCTTGTTTGGGTCGAGAAGACAGAAGGGTCGGATTACCAAAGAACGAAAGATTTGCTCGGATGTTCTTAACCATTTCATCGTGAGCAATGATCTGATTTGCCAGCCACTGAAATTCGCCAGCACCATCCGTACCAAAAGCATCAGGATTATTGAAGACCTCAACACATGGAATAAATTCCATGGTGTTAATGACAGTCTTTTTATCAAAGACGCCAAACTCCATGGACGGCATGTCAAAAGTAATCTCCTGCTCGCTATGGAACTCTTCAATTTCAGTAGCGGTGATGCGCAGACGCATGTACCGTTTATCTGTACTCAGTCCAACACCCTGGAAGCCACGCGTGGATTTAACCTTGTAAGGGTAAATGATGACGACTTCTTCTAGTTCACCGTCTGGAGAATAGTAGGTTCGATACGCATCTTTATCAAACCAGTAAAGCCGATAGGTCTTTTTTGTTGGGCGGATATAGAACAACCCTTTGCCATAGCAAAGGAAGCGATCCCAGATGGAATCCAGCCTAGCGTCAAGTTTATTGAATTTAATAACCTGCTGGATGAAATCAAAACGCTGGGTACCGAAATTATCTTGCTCCGGATAAAACTCAACGCCTTGTCTCACGCCAAACATCTTCATCTGAGACAAATGCGCGTTCACCAGCATGGTGTCAGCAGAACCTGTTCCGTCGCGGCTTACAACCGCCTTGAGGATAGAGTCAAGTACCGAGTTACTGCTATCGCTCATTGGTGTTTAAAAATCAGATTATTCTTCAATATCGTAGCCAGCGGCAATGCGTTTGAGTGTGATGATGTCATCTTCCACTTCCAGTTCAAACCGTTCGTTAGGTTGAAGCGCCATGTCGTGGCACAGCTCATCTGGAAGCGGGATGACTGCAGAACCGTAAGCGTCCTGCTCAAGCTCTACGTTGTAATAGCTGGTGGACATTGTAAGGTGATGTCTTCAGTTTAAGTCGTTCAATACTCTAACTGTAGTGCGCCTCTGGTCATCAGGCCATTACAGAGCCAAATGAGAGCGTCGACACAGTCGTCGTGAGAGCTAACGCCGAAGTTAATGATTTCATCGGTCAGCGCTGTAAACCGCCTGTACTTATTGAAGATAAGTTTACGCTGCTCAAACAGACCCATAATGCCGCGGAACCGTGCAACTTTATCACCACGGAAACCTTTAACGGCGTGCCAGTTCATGTTGTACAAACCGTGGTCACCAAGGCAAATGCGCTTGAAGTCTGCTTCCAGGGAAGCCTGGTAGGCAACAGCCTCGGACCAAATGTCAATGTGGCTGCCGGTGGGGAAGTATTGGTTTTTGTCTTTATGAATGACACCCCATTCTTCCATCATCTCCATCAAGGCCTCCAGCTTTTCGAGGTTACCCATGATGCGGATGCGTTTGCAATCCACGATATGAATCTTGTCGCCAACACGTCCACCCATGACGAAGACCGTGTAGTCATTACGTTCCCTAACACCAGCGGATAGATCCACGCCCACTCCAAGGGTGTCGAACTGTGTCGCGATCGTCCCCTTAACAATCAGATCTGGAGAGAGGGACAACTCACTGGTTTGGGCAATCTGATTTTGGTACTGAAAGCTAAAAGCAATTGGTGCTTGTCGGCGGCGATCCTGCAAGTATTCCAGGGACCACATCTCAGGCCAGTATGATTCTTCATCGCCATTTTCATCGACGACGATTGCGGATTGCACCAGTTGGATCCAATCATTTGCTGGAATAAATGTTGTTCCATGCATGTCGTCGTGACGGAACCTGGTACCAAGGCAGATCGCTCTCCCACCCTCGAACATGGTCGGCACGATAACTGAATTCCAGTTATCCTCCATAGCCGATCGGATTTCGCGGTTTTTAATTTCGTCGGCTGACTTACAAATGTCGTCGATTAAACAGAGGTGACTTCTTTTAGAAGTAACGGCACCTTTAAGACCTGCACAACATACAGTAAATTCTTCTTCACCGGTAGATTTAATACCTGCAAACTTCCAATCAATACTCCAATATTCATTGGAATTGATCCCTTTGGCGATCTTAACCATTGGGAATACTTCGCCGTAGGTCTTACTCTCTTCAATGATCCGTTTAATTGCAGCACTCTTTGGACGGGCAACATCAATCGTGTACGAGATGTACAGGATCTTCAGTGGCATCTTGTGAAGAGCATGCACACCAATTGTCCAGGCAGTGAACAAACCCGCAACGCTCGACTTTGCGCTACCCCTGGGACCAAGAATATCAATGTTTGGACCAGCAATACCCTTGAGGCAAGAGGAGTCCTCACCTGTGCAGAGGTATTTGTGCCACTCCATGTGGTGCTTAGCCGGAGGTTTATCGCCTACGACATCACAGAAATAAGCAAAATCAGTACGCGCCCTCTCAATGTCGATGTTGCTTGTTTGCTTGACGACGCGTTTCTGCGCAGCAGCACGAGCTGTTCTGCGGTAAACGGAATAGATGTTAGTCCCTGCCATGCCCGTAGCATAGCCTATAAATCCTTAGGATTCTTCTGACAAGATCTTTGTCCACACACCCATCGATGCTTCCTGGAGGGGGCCTTCGATGGGGTCGTCGCGGAAGATGGAAAGCATCTCACGCAAAGCTCTGTCTGCGCCAGCAAGGATCAAACCTTGTTTATCCATCAAGATCTTTTCATCGTTTAGTTGCTTAATTGAGCCACGGAGCTCTTTTTGCATCATCGCGATACGCGAGGTGCCCATGTCCTGTTTGACCATGCCCATGTCAATAGCATCTCGCAACTTGGCGATATCAGCTTGCATGGAATCAATCTCATCTTCCAGGATGGCATTAAAGTTCCTTTTCTTGTATTCCTGTTTCGACCACTCATCACACTCCACGATGGAACCTTTAAACCCGAGGAAACGGGCATAAAGATACATCTGAATTGGAGACGGGGTTCGCTTACAGAAGGCAAGAAAGGATTCGCGGTCTTTGTCGGTTAAACCTTGAATCCACTTGATCATACTTGTCTGGCGGCCGTCTGGGCTTGCTCATAATCTCTGTTCTCTTTATAGCGCCGGAACATCTCCTGTTGCAAGTCGGTTAACCGTTGTTGCGTACCAGTTGTTTCAATTCCCTTGCGGCTCTCTTCTCCTGTTGTACGAATAAGTCCGGTTTCGCCAGCATACCGTTGTGCTTGAGTAAGACGTTGCTGTTCACCAGTCGTTGCAATAGACTTGCGCTCTTGTTCTCCACTGGCCACAATATTCGCTCTGCTTTGCACACCTTGCTCGGCAATATTGAATCGTTCTTCTTTGCCGGTTGCTCTTGCTACGTCAAGAGTCCTAGAGAGATTCGAATCATTGAGGCGTTCTTCTAAGTCTGCAGCAAACGTCAGATTGCGTTGATTCGTCTCAATTGCTAAATCATTAATCGCCATCATGGTTTGAAGAGTTTGCGTGGCTCGCCTCAGTACCCTTACTCCCGCTCCTCCCTTGCCTCTATTACTCGAACCGCCAGCCATCCGAGATGAAGCACCTCCAGAAGACCTGCTGCCTCCGGAAGACCTGCTGCCTCCGGAAGACCTGCTGCCTCCGGAAGACCTGCTGCCTCCGGAAGACCTGCTGCCTCCGGAAGACCTGCTGCCTCCGGAAGACCTGCTGCCTCCGGAAGACCTGCTGCCTCCAGAAGACCTGCTGCCTCCAGAAGACCTGCTGCCTCCAGAAGACCTGCTGCCTCCAGAAGACCTGCTGCCTCCGGAAGACCTGCTGCCTCCACTGCGTCTCCCTCTAGTCATGTTTAGATTCCCTTTGTGACTATTTTACTAAAATTACATCAAGCACTAAAACTAAGCCGATTTCCACTGTAGGAGAACCCTTTTGCAGTTGCAAGTGCAGTCGAAAGCGCATTCAGCCTAGCTTGATCGGCCAATGCGCCGGTGTACATCTGCTGCTGCATAGCAGACGGCATGCTCTCTTTTGTTTTGAGGAATTCCGTACTGGCAGCAAGATTACGCTGTGTTGCTTCTTGTGCTGCTGCACTTAAAAATGGATAAGCAGCAAGCATTTGTTCCTGCGCTAGTTGTGCACTCATACGCGCACTCTCCTCCTGCTGCTGCCGCTCGATCGGATAACTGGCTTGTTTAAACTTAAGAATCTGTTCAAAAATATTACCAGTGTCAGGAGTTGTCGGAGTTGTCTGGTTCAGATCAACATCGCGTTGACCGGTTCCAGTATCTGTTCCCACCACAGGGTATGGTAGCCGTGGCCATTCAGTCGGCGATTGCACAGCGGCTGTCTTCGGAAGCTTTGCTGGAGTAGCCCCACCATAACCTGGCATGGAGCCACGATAAGCGCCGCCAACAACGAAACCAGGCAACGGTTTAAATAGTGCGTCGCGAGGGTTGCCCCAGTAAGACTCAGCCATGTCAGGAGTATTGGTATTGGGAGGTCAGGGCTGCACCCATCTGAGAGGCGGTATTGAGGCCCATCTGTTGAGCGGCTTGCTGGCTACGCTCCAGCATGTTGGCCGCAGTAGCGATGTTTTGCCGCACACCAGCTGCTGCCAGTTGACGTTGGAATTCAGTTTTGGAACGTGCCTCTGCAGCTTGGAACAGATAAGGCATCAGCTTCTTCATATTCTCAAGCTGAACATCGCCTTCCTTCAGTTCGGCCATACGACCAGCAGCAAAACGCCCAGAAGGATCCAGTACGTCAAAGACGTTAGCAGGTGCTGCGGTAACAGGCAGTTCACCAGGAACTGCACCCGTCATGTCGAAAGCGCCGCTGGGCTGCTGTTGACCGACACCCATACCAGCAACGCCTCCACCAACACGTGCAGCACCTTTAGCAACACTGGGCGCTGCACCAGCAAGACCAGCAGCAACGGCTGGGACTGCGGAACCAGCAGCAAACATTGCACCGGCCCCTGCCAGTTTAGACAGTTGGGCTGGAGTTACGGCTTGAGCGGGACCAACCAAGCCAGCCATCTGGCGACCCTTGGTAGCAGCGGATGTCAGGCCTGCAGCAAGGGGGCTCAGGACACCCGTACCTTGCAAGGCGGTACCGGCAAAGCGTCCAACGCCAGGGACAAGGGCTCCGAGACCACCACCCAGCGTGGCGCCTGCCAAGGTTTTACCAATATCACCACCACTTTTTTGGTATGCTTGGAGGCCACCCAGTGCAGCACTACCTAAAACCCAGGGCCACATAACTATAAATCTTATTGATTACATTTTAAAGGAGATAAGCTTTAACCTAAGCGAGAAGCTGCACCAAGTCCTGCAGAGATAAATGGACCTGCACCTGGAATGAGAGCTGCGAATGGGGCGGCTGCACCGGTGATTTTACTAAACATACTTTGCTGCGGCGGAGCGGAAGCTCCTTGGATCACTTGAGGATAAAGAGCAGAGAAGCCGCCGCCAAGATCCTGAGCGCCAGGAATGGAACTAGAGGCCTTCCTCTTAGCATCTTCCAGCTTGTTACTCTTTGTGGAATTTAAGTAATCTGTTGCTTTTTTAAACGCTTCTTCCCAGCGCCCGCTTCGTGAAACGGTGGGAGTTTGGCTCCAGTCGATACCTCCGGAGAAGCTGCCCCAATCATAGTCTCCACCAATTGAAGGTGTGCCCGGCTCAAATGGACTTTCGTAATCACGCGGAAAGTTACTGTAATCGGGGTAGTCCATTGTTATTTAACGTAGGGAACAAGTTGCTGCCAACTGGTGGCACCTGGCTGGTTTAAAGCTTGAGCGGCTCCTTGAAGGGAACCGTGTTTGTGTTTTAAATATTCTATTGGGTCTTCTTTTTTAACACGACGCTCTGCAGCTTTTTCGAAGAGTTTTTTAGTGCCGTAACCAGCAGCAAGAGCAGCGGTTGCACCAACACCCAGTAGGGCGGGGTCTGTTGCACGGCCAAGTTTTTGAGCAACTTGTTCGCCAAGAGTCGGTGCAATCTTACCGACCTCGGATAAGCTTACGCCACGAATATCAACGGGTGGCTCCAGGAATTTAGATGCGGCTTTCATGGCACCAAACCCTGCTCCAAGTCCTGCAACTGCGCTTGCTGTAATTGGTGTTCCCTTGATGCGCAGTTCTGGATCATTCAATCCTTTTGCACTGCCACGAATTAAACCACCGAGTGCCGTAAAGGATTGACCTTCTGGATCAACGGAAACAATTTTGCCGGCTTCTGGTTTTGCTGTTTGATAGCGACGGTATTGAGCTAACGTAGACGGTGCAACATCAGGACGTTCTTTTTTGAACTCCTGATAAGGAAGCAATTGACTGCGTTGGAACATACCATGACGCATGGCGATTTCCAAGGCAGGGTTTAGCGGTGTTTTGCCTGTTGGGTCTTCTTCTTTTGAAACAGGAATAACAGCTTTGTACCCAGCTGGACGCATGCCTTGGGAGATTGGTCCTGTAATGCCCGACAGCCTGCTGTAAATAGCGGCTGCACCTGCGGCTGCTACGGTCTGAGCAAGCCTGCTTTCAAGTCCTGTTGTAGCGGCAAGGTCTTGTGTTACGCGTGCAACCTGGAGCGGTAGATTGGTAAAGCGTGACACTTTTTGCCGCGTCTCATTATTTAAAACATCTAGGGTTGCACCAGCGGCAGCAACGCTTGGTGCTGCAGCAGTTGCGTAATCACGTACCCCACCGAGTTCACTTTTGTACTGACCCCAAGGAGCACGGGTTGCTGATTCTTTTAGCTTTGTTGTATAACGACCAACAAAAGCTTGTGCAGCCTTAAGGCTATTGGTAAGGTAATTATGATTTGTATCTTGGTTCATCAGCCGTAACGCGGTACGCTTTTGTTAATAATTGATTGCATGGACTGAAACTCAGCGCTAGGATTGCGATGAATGATTTCAGTTGGCGTACTATAGTTTTTCGCCAGGGCAAGTGCAATCTGATTGTTGTAACTTTGCTGTTCCATCTGTGCATGCATTTGTTGCATGGCGTGGAAATCGGCGTATTCAGGATGCCCTGCCTCGGTTACTTCTGGTTCAATGCGATTAGCGAACTGACTAGCCGCTGCTGATCCAAGAATTTGACCAGTGGTTGCAGCTGCTAATTCCGGAAGTCCTGCCGCACGCAGAGCACCACTAACAGGTACGTTAACAGCAGAGTGAGCGCCAGCATAAAGAAGGGATTGTGGAAGAGTAGCTGCAGGTTTCTGTCCAATCAAGCGTGGCACTACCTGCTGTGCAGCAGCACCAAATGCAGCTTCTTTGGCGACGGTCTTACCGACCTGCTTAAGATTGGTTGGGTCAGAAAAGAACTCAACCAGTGCAGTACCTGCTTTACGGATTGGTTGTGAAAGATTCATCAGATTTTTGTTCCCGATGCGCCAGGGAAGCGATTTGCAGTATTGGGATCCCTTTCAGAGGAACCAAAATTAGCAGGCTGTGTAGCAAGTCTAGCTAAGCTACCACTATAAACAGCACGTTCAGGTTCAACAAGACCGCGCTCAACACCTACTGCATATTTAGATAAGAAATCAGCAGCCAGAGAATTATTTAAAGGCTCTTCAAATGTTGGGGCATTAGACGCAACTTTGTCGTCAATGATTTGTTGTTGCTGTTGAGCTACTTCATTTGTGAATACGTTTGTATCCCAAAGATCTTTAGCCCCAGGGTTCTCGCGTAGTGGCAACCGCTTTGCAAACTCGGACGCAAAACGTGGTGATAAAAACGCTTGCCCTTCCCTAGGACCGAGTTGATTGTAGTCGCCAGGTTTTTGACCAGCTATAAGAGCTTCCTCAGCTGGTCCGGTAAAGCGTTTGTTAAAGATTGTTGCCATGGACGTTTTTACTTAGCTTTTCTTTTGCGAAGCTTGGTCAATGTTTTAGCCAGGTTTGCTTGGCGTACGGTCCTGGTGTCGTATTCATCTGGATTTGCAGTCACCTTAGCTGCATACTCCTTAGTCGACATTCCAGCTTTTTCGGCTTTTTCAGTGAATGCACCTGGGCGTTTAATTGCACCTTGAATCCACTTCTTGTCTTCTGCCATGATACTGATCAATGAATAAGTGAGGAAACTTTCTTAGCGACATCTGCTGCCGCCAGGAGTTCTGGGGCAGGGGATGGTGCGGCTTCCAGGCGGCGGACTTTGTCTGCAGCAACTTGCGGTAGCCATGCTTTGGCCATGTGAAAAGCAAGCTGCTTCACTTCTTCATTGGTAAGTTTACCGTCAGCAACAGATTCAATGGCAAGTTCAAAAGCTTTATCAACTTGAGATCCTTTCCAGTTATGAAGGTTTTGGTCAAGGATGGGGTCAATAATGTCGTATGCTTTATTGACAACCGGACCATACTTCAGGAAAAGCTGAGCGGTTTTATTTTTATTCAATAGTAACGTTAATGCAGTGATGCCTGCGCCAATAGCAGCTGCAATGATCGGCTCCAGGAATGTCATGGTTCGCCTTGTGTAGTTATTTGTATTCTATTCTTTATAATCCAGCTTGACGCATTGCTTCTGCAACCTGAGCCGGCGAGGGACCTGGGATGCCTACAGGGACTTGGGTTTCACCAGTGCGGATCAAGCCACGGGCGCGTGCACGGCCTGCGAGCTTGCTGAAGTGTTCTAAGGACAACTCGCCGCCAGTGGTGCGTCGTGCGACACCCATTAGCGTGTGCAGAGCTTGGGCACCCATCTCTGGATCGTTGGCAACGGCCATTTTGACACCACGTTGACGGAGGCCTTGATCAAAGGCACGTGCCATCTGCGGGATTGCCTGTGCTGCAGTTTCTTTGTTTCCGTAGATAACAGCATTGGCGGCTTGAACATAGTCGCCATAGTTTTGCTCTTTGTTTGGCAGCTCAATACCTTGTTTGGTAGCGTAGTGAGAAGCAGCACGATCAAAGACGTCTTCTGCTACAGGTTTAATGTTCCTGTACAGTTCACCGGAGGAGATTGGCTTAATCCCTTCTTCTGTCTTCAGATGCAGTGAGATTTTACTTGTTTCAGGTCCAAACAATGCATTCATCTGTTGGACGCGATTACTGGAAGACGCTGATTTAAAAGCAGCAGCTGCAGCAGTCGGATCACTACCAGTGGTTGTATAAGTAAATGGTGCATATTCTTCACGACCTTCTGCCAATGCTTCTTGATTCAGCGCGCTAATGTTACGCATGGCGCGACCGGTTGGTGTCGTTAGTACAGCACGTGGTTCTGCTTGCTCTTCGATGCCACGAAGCCGTTGTGCACCAGCGGACTGACGGCCTGTTGGAGTAAGGCCTGAGACGTTTTCACGTGCGTAGCGCTCCAGGAGTTCTTCTGCGCGTTGACCGCTTTCTTCTCCGGTGCGGATGCCACGCATCTGACCAGTGGTGCGAGCACCTGGTTCGAATGATTGCCCAGCAAGCGCGATAGGTTCTTGTTTCTCAAAAGCTTGTTGCTCACCAAAGCTCAGAGGCGTTTCAGGATTGGTAACAATTTCCAATGCGCGATCGAATGGAATCGATTGACCACGTTGTGCGCCAGCCGCAACAAGGGAGTAAGCCTTAAGATGTGATTCAGGTACCACACGTTGTTTGGGGCCTGCAACAGGGGAAGGCTGTTCCTGCTGCAAAGTTTCTTGAATTGGTGCTGCTGTTGGAGTTTCTTCTAGCATGGAAGAAACAAGACCACGTGGCATGTCAACGCCGCGACCGATCGAACGTTCCGGTAATTGAACCTTTTCTCCCCTAGGAAGGTCAAGAACAGTAATAAATTTTTCTACGCGTTCTCCAATGGTTGGTGTGAGGTCAGAGGTTTGTTGCGTTGTTGTTTCAATGGCTGGTGTATAAGTGCCAGTCCAAGGATCCGGTGTTTCTTTTAACAGAGAATACTGCTGAGTGGTCGGACCAAATTTTGGTGCAGCAGGTGGTTGGTAGATGCCTGCTTCTTCCGGAGCAACACCAACATCTTTTGCCCGCAGGGACATCAAGGTTCCTTTAATGCCAGGTAGTTCAGGTTGGTAAGGTTCCCGACTGCGGATTGATTCAGCAGCACGCACCAGTTGCTGGGAAGCTGCTTGACGACGTGCTTCTTGTACAGCTTCTGGTGCTGGCATTGATTGTTCGTATTCAGCTAATGCTTGACTGCGAAACCCTGTTCCCCTTGGCGCAAAGGTTTGGGAAGTTGTGATAATTTCACTTTCCGTTACAGGTTTGACGCCAGTGGAGGCAGTGGTCGTTGGAACAGTTGCTTTTTCTGCCGTACCAACGTTTGCACCTTTAGCAGCTTGAATAGCTTGCACTGCAGAAGGTACTTGTTCTTGTTGATAGCGTTGTCCGGTGGTTGGCGGTGTTACATCACCAGAGTTATGAATAGTTTCACTATCAACAGATTTAGGAACCCCTATTCCCCCTAAGAAGGAGGAAATGCGGCTGCCGATATTAGAAGCTTGTTGTTGTGCGGATGTTACAGCGCTGCGTACAGATTGACGAGCTTCAGGGCTAGAGGCAAGGATTGCACCACCAGCAACGATACCTGTTGCAAGAGCGGCTCGCCCCAGGTTGCGGACGAGGTTACTGCTGCGTTCATTGTCCTCTTGAGTGTCGCGCAGCTGATTATCGTAGTGTTCCCCGGTCATGGTGTTGTCCAGGGTGCCGGCAACCTTAGGAATATTGTTATCCGGGGTTACTGGAGACTGCAAAAGAGAGTTGTCATCTGCATGTTGAGCAGAAACCGGTTGATGGAAGACAATATTGCCGCCAACACGATTTCCTGGTGCATTTGCACCTGTTTTACCCAAATTACGTGCAAAATCATAGGCATGCGGTGCAGCAGCCATCTTTTCGGCTGGAGTTTGGGGATATTTATTACCAGTAGCAGCTGCCCAGAGAGCAAAATCCCTTGGAGAGACGGGCATTTGACCAAAATACTTTATATATGAATGATTTTAAGCGTTCTGAACACGTTAAAAGCAGCTGTAAAACCCTACCGCCGCCTTAAAACTGACAAAATGGGGTGAAAATTTTGGTAGCCATCTGGCGTAGCAAGCTGCCGGAAGGCGGCTGAAGGAAAAAAAGAAAGGTGAGGGACGAGGCGACACACTATATAAGGTATATGACACTGTTCAGTGTTTGATCTGCACGTTTGTAGGTTGCACTGAACAGGATGAAGCAGTTTTTGTTTATGCTGCTTCGTTTAAATCTTGCTGCAACGGTACACAGCCGTGTAGTTATTAACTTTATATGGTTTAATTCTGTCTATATCATACCTAACACACAGCAATGTGTTAAATATTACCATTTTATATTCATTTAATAAGTACAAACCCCTTGTACTCCCTTGAAATCCCTTCCAGCGCAACGACTCTCGGCGATTGGGCCAGATGGGAAGTTGGGGCTTTTGATTTTTTTGGCAGCTCGTGTGGAAAACTTTTTCTGCACTTTTGATTGATGACTGCGTGACACCTGAGAAATTTGGTTCACTCGGCTGAAATCAGTGTCTCTGACCAACGTTAATAATTAGGGAAGGCAGTTATGTAATTAACATACTGCGATTGAAGATTGCCTCCAGGGCTGACAGCCTTAGATGCAGTCCTCAAGACTGTACCCTTTATGGAGACATCCATGCAAACCCTCTACCCCGATGACATCTTCTTCGCTACCGAGGCAGCTGCACAAGCAGCGGCTGAGAACACTGTGCAGGAGCTGTACCGAAGGGCAGGCGAACAGCGCAGCATAGCCGTAGGCATTGCAACAGCAGTGGTTACCGGTGCTGGCATAGCTGCTATTGCAGCTTGGAAATCGCCTGTGGGCCGTAAGGTCCGCAACAAGATCGCTAACGCGATCAAAGCTGAGTAAGGCGTGATGCCGGGGGATCGAATCCCCCACTCAGTTATTGCCTCCAGCGGAGATAGGCACCGCACAACAGGAGAACGCTGTGAGCGTCTTCAACATCGCAATTGTTAGCGAAGATGGCCTTCAGCAAGAAGGTCTTCTGCTCCCCACCAGGGAAGAGCTAGCAGCGCAGGCCTACGCCAACATCCAGTTTTGGATGGAAGCAGGCAACTCACAACTGCTCAGCCGTGAGCAGGCCCTCCAGATCGCAGCATGGGGTCTGGAGATCTCAGGTCATTCCGACCTGAAACACGCAGTTCTTTCGGAGCTTGTAGAGCTTCCAGAGAACTACGGCTGATCCGTTAAAGCGGGCGGCCAGGTGCAAACCCTGGCCCAGTTATTGCCTCTCACTGAGGGAGGCTTACTTCAACAGCATGCTCTACTACATCGTCTCTTTCTCTGCTGAAGATGGAAACTTCAAAGGTCTCCATTCAACAACTGAGGAAGACTACGCCTACGCAATCTATGAAGAGTACTGCGAAAAGTATCCTCACGGTTACTTTGATGTCTTCACAGAAGACGAATACGACCACGTCATCGCTAACAGCTGATCCGTTCAAGCGGGCTCCAGGGTGCAAACCCCTGGACAGCTCTCGCCTGCAATCCAGCAGGCATGCACACACCACCAAGCGTCACCATGACCGAAGCTGCTGTGTATCACAAGCTCCAAGATCTTCGTCTGCTCGCTAGGAGAGATTCCACTCTCCGTTCGCCCCAGGTAGATACTGAGCTGGAGCAATTCCGCCTCCAATTCTTTGCTGCTTTCGAGCAGTGGATGGATGGCATGAAGGAGATGAACCTGACGCCGTTCATTGTAACGGCTGACCGAATAATCTCTGGCAACAAAGAGCTACTCCGGTGGCTCAAGAATGAGATTGAGCAAGAAGCCAATCTCAGCTGAGCTGTAGACAGCCTGGGGAGGTGCAATTCCTCCCCTCAGCATTGCCCAACCGTAGGAGATGGGCACCTGCACTACAACAACGCAATGACGAAAGAACAGTCCTCTGTTTATGTCATCGTATCGGCAATCGTTCTTTGCATCGCCAGTCATTTGGGCAGCTATGTCCTGGACCAAGCAACAGCAAAGCAATGCCGACAACACCAATGGCCAGCACACCTCGATGACACCCATCGGGATTGGTGCGTCGCCAACGGTTACACCATCTAATACGAAAGAGATGCAGGTTTATGCCTGCTTCGCTTCATAGTTTCTTTATATTTCCACACTACTTTCTTCGCCCAATCGCAGCCTGGGCTTGGATGCTGCTCGTCCTTTCACACACGCATCACCATGTCCGCAGCTAACAACGGAACCATCATCGGTACCATCGTGTCCGATATCAATCAGCGCACTCCTAACGATTCGCTGACCATCACTGAGTTCCGCGTTGCTCCTGTCGACGCCAGGGAAGAAGACTCCCCCATCCCTTTCACCGCTTACAACGGTATCGGGGATAACATCAAGCAGCGTTACAACAAAGGTGATACCATCGCCGTTGAGTACCGCCTCCGCTACAACACCTGGCAGACTCCAGAAGGCGAACCCCGTGGCCGCATGGAAGTCATCGCCACTTCCACCACCACCGTCCGTCTCGGACAGATCTCAACCGCTCAACGAGCTGCTGAGGCTGTCATGGAAGCCGCAGACTCCGCAGGCTCTTCCGTCCGACGAGAAGCAACTCCCGCTTCTGCCAAGACGCTGGTAGCAGCCGCAGCGACCAGGAAGGCTGAACCCACCCTGGACGAAGTTCCGTTCTGACATCCGATCCGCTATTCGCAAATAGCGAATGATCGGCTGAACTGATTTCTGCATCAAGAGCTCTGCCCCCACAGAGCTTTTCTTGCAGGACTCAACATCCTGTCCCACCAAGGAGCACCACATGCCTCTAACCATCGACCAGAACAGCATTAACGCCGCATTAAGGCTGTTCAGTATCACAGTGCAGGACTACTACCTGGAATTTACAGATACAGCCATTTACATGCACTGGATCGCTGATGCAGCCTTAATCACTTCCTACTTGCAGGGTAACTTTGTTGCTCTCGATATTCAAATCAAAGGCGTATGGCACCAGGCAACTGAAATGGATTCTGTCCCTGCAGGTCACTACAACTGCCGTTGCATCCTGGAGGCTTGATCATGTCTGCAATCAAGAATTGCACTCTCCTGCTCTGCAACAATCAGATCGATAGCTATCACATTGATAGCACCTCCGCCCATGAACGAGCTGATAAACTGCTCGATCTCTGGCAACATCACTCAGCCTGTGGGTCTGAATACCCCAGACCACTGCTACGAATCATGACAGCTGCCGAATTCATCGAAAGTCGAAAAGCTGTTGACTTCTGAGAATTGCACTCTCCCATCACCTCTGATGGGTTTCTGCAGCTCTCACGCTGCCACAACCGCATCTCTTCTATGCGCAAACTAGTCTCCGCTGCCGCCGTCGCTACCCTCGGGTTGATGGCTTGGCAACGACTACATCCAGATCAGCGCCAGAAGGTACAATCCGCTGTCAATGAAGGGCGCCGTAAATTGGCTAACTTCATCGCACCAGGAGAAGACCTCGGCGATCTCACAAACTGTGTAGATCCTGACATCCTGGAGCTGATCACACTCGCAACAGAAGATGAAGCAGTAACTGAAACTGAATAGGTTTCATCTGCTCCGTTTCCATTCACCTGCACTCACCATGCGTCAAGACACTTCCTTCCTCTACCAGAAGAACAACAGCGGTTACCTCGTCACAATCCGTGGCGACTTTGCAGAACTCACCAAGGTGAACTGCACAGACCACCGCTCCGAATACATCCGACTAGAAGCACCCGTTGAGGTGATCCGACAGTCGGTATCGAAACTCACCAAGCAAGGTTACAAACTCTGCGTTCACCTCGACCTCCAGTGGCGTAACCTAGCTGCATGAAGACGAAACCAGGGATCGATCTCTTCGTTTCCCTGGTCGGCCACTACACAGTGGCCCTGATGAGTCTTTTGCACACCATCAAATGTCTCTATCTAGAACGTTAGTACTCGTCATCAATGAGTACAGAGAGGTTTTGCTTGCTTACGCTGCAATCGTGGTTGGCGCCAGCACAGGCATCCTCACTTGCATCGCCATTAACTCTGTACTCAATGACAAAGTAATCAGGACTTGCAACAGTAGCCTCAACCAAATCGTTGTACTCAAGACAATCATTGGTCCGAGCTACGGCTGTGTGTCCAGAAAGCTTCTTCATGGTCCATCCGCTGCAATCGCACCATGATTAAGCTCATCATCGCTTGCATCATCCTTGTTGCAATCTTCCTTTTTTGCTGTCTCTGAATACCATGATTAGCTACAACCCATCAATGTTCGATGAACAACTCGAACAGGAAAATACAATCTGGCCTTGGCTTGCTACTGAATCAATGTCCGACTCTTCCTTCTACGATGAACAACGTGCTGCTGACTACCTCGATGCCATGGCTGACATCGCATCCGAACTAGAAGAAGCAATGCGTGAATCAGATGAATCTGACTGGTCCTCCCCACCGCAACAAACCAATGACTCAAACTAACAAACCTGTGTGGGAGGAGGATATCATCATCCTTCTTCTCACTTTCCTTTCTATTGCAATCACGCTCATCGGAGATTCCATCCAATGCCTACTTACGCTCCATACGCCAAAACTGAATCAGCCCGACGCTGGCTTAACCGCTACCGGCTCCACGAAGTCTTCGAAGGCAAAGAGCCGACAACAGTCTGCCTCCACGAATGCACAAGTTGTTACGGTGGACCCGAAGAAGGTGGTTGGAGTTTCGAAGCAGGCTACCCTCTCCGAACAGTCTGCGTCTTCTCCAAGAAGCAGGCAATCAAAGCCGCAATCGAACTCGAAGCCTTCGCAAAAGAAGAGTTCGGCTCGGACAAAGACAACCTCGGTTGGGCAACCTATCGGATTTGCTTCGACACGGACTACGCAAAACCGTATCCAGTCGAAAGGCCTCACTACGAGTGACTGAATTTAGTCAATAGATAATTCCTGGACCTGAGCATGTCCTTAAACTGCTCAATCTATTTGCATCACCACAATGGCAAAGAAACCTGAACTCAATCCACACTTTCCATCAGGAAAGAAATCCATCACACTTTCGGATCTTCCGGAGGATACGTGGTGGACATTGATATACACACTCCGGGCCAGAGTCGACTTCCACAAACGGCTGAGATATGATTACCTGAAACTGAATAGCGAAGACCTTCAGAAACAGGTAGATTCGCACACCGCTTCAATGACTGAGCTCCTCGATCTGTTGGACTCGATTGAAAGTCAGATCGCTCCAGGATATTGGACAGCTGCCAAACGAAAGGTTCGCAGAGAAGAGAAGTTGAAGCTGGAGTACGCATAAATGTAGGCCCCAGGTAGGACAGCCACTTACATCTGGAGTGGTTCCACCCTACTCTGGGGCGCCCATAAAATGATAGAGATTAGTAGGTCTGTACTAGTCCCGCTTTGTTTTCTTGCACGGCATCAGCAACAGTCTGTTGAATCGCAACAATCTGCTGCTTCTGCTTCCTCTTCTCAGTACGCTTGGCTGTGACTAAGTACGTCACCAGTGCTGGAGTCATGGCCGATCCTTGGTTTTTGTAGCAATTACTACAATACTGGATCGTCCGACAAGCCGTAGTTCACGCTGTTACACCCACGAACCTTGCACACCATTCCTCACCATGAAAAATTTCTACGACATCGTCTCCATAGAAAAGCTATATCTCAATGACGAAGGTGACATCGTAGTAGAGGCAATCATCGAGAACATGGGTCCGATGACACATCAACAGACCCTCTACGATCCACCTGAATACGCTCCCTGTCTCTGTGAAACTGTCATCTGGAAAGAATGCCTCCCTACAGGCATCGAACTCTACGATGACCCACAGTACATCGAGGAGCTCATCAATCGCCACAATCTCCTTATTCACCAGGAGTGGAAACCTATTCCGTATGACAATAGCGACGACTCCTACGAAGAATCAGGTGCTCGCCTCTTCTTCTAGGTAGCGCAATCCACTCTCTGTACACACGCACAAAACAACCACCATGCCAAGTTCCATCGAATTCAAATCGACCGCACCAGGGGAAGTCGGTGATCTCACTCGACTTGAACTTATCCGAGGTGAACTTCAGGTCATCTGTAACCGCATGATGAATCGCCATGAAATTGACTCCGATCCATACCTGGAATCAGCCGTTACAGATGCACTCTCCGCCCTAGACGAATACTTCGATTACGACCCAACGGATGACATGAACGGTGAACCTCCGCTCAGTGCCAGTGAGAGGTGGACTTTGGCTCATCAGCAACACCGTGCACTTCATTCTTGATTTCATCAATGACTGAACAACACCCGATCACCCCACCGCCGGAGCTGGTGGAGCAGTGGCGCAACTTGCCTGAATACGTCAGCCAGTTGCGCACGATGTCCATGGTGACGATCACAACTGAGAAGTTGCAAGACATCGCCACCCAAGCCGCCCGCTGGGGAGCAGACCAGCAGTTGGATCAAGATGCAAAGTGGCTTGATACGAATGCTCTATTCAGCCACAACCTGACAATCACACCGTCTGGAGGTGCGTTGAGACAGGTGATGCGTCCCAAGCCGCCGAGCTTGAAAAAGCAGGCGCTGGAAGAACTGAGCCTAATTTCTATTAGCCCCGAGTCAGGAGTGCGTGCTTCAGCACTCGACACCATCCGCCGCGCACTGGAGCAACTCGATGACTGACACCCTGCGCAACATGCCCCGCTACATCCGCAACACCGACGCCTTTGGTTGGCAGGGCGCCGATGGCCCTAACGGCCCCTGGCGTTCTATCACGCCACCGCAGAGCGGGACACCGTGGCAGCCCA